>Ga0194135_10000611_pt1 | contig 21069 bp, 23 predicted proteins | sample LitLau_LLRF_2013_FD_134024 | JGI IMG/M metagenome (GOLD analysis project Ga0194135, IMG submission 134024) | Freshwater sediment microbial communities in response to fracking from North America - Little Laurel Run_MetaG_LLRF_2013 (version 2) | ecosystem: Environmental > Aquatic > Freshwater >...
GTCTACGGTACGGTACAAATGGAGATGACAGACAGATGAGAGATGGGGATTGGATTCTTGTGCCAACAGAATGAGGATTCACCTCCACGTCGTCGTCTCGCATCCCACCAAAACAACTCAATCCGCGAATCACAGATCGACGAGCCAAATTCAAGTGGAAAATTCAGTAGTTTTACAAGTTTAATCTTATTTGATACATCAGCTGATGGCACGAGATTAGAAACACAAAACAAGTTAATCGTAGAGTCAATTTAGGTCATTCATGAATCGTGATGGAAATGGAGGATTTGGGAATAGGCAATCAAGAGGAAGAGGAGGACTTCCAAGATGAAGATGAGGATGAAGACAATGAGCAAGGACCACCACCATCGAAAAGATCTAAATCATCCAAAAAGAAAGGTAAAAAATCAATAACTGAAAAATTTCAATTTGACGCCTTCCCAAACTTAAACTTGTTTGACTCAACCCGCGGAATCTCTTTGACCTCTTTAGAGAAACCAAAGAAGCGATTCATGTGCACCGTCACAAGCTGTGCTTACACGACGCCCTACAAGAAAGACCTGGTTCGGCATATGCGGAAGCACACGGGTTGGTTATTATTAAAATAATTAACGATCTAATTTCAAGTATCAAACCTGCAAGATTGAAAGAGAGGAATGTTTCACGAGTACTTTCTTTCTCCGCAGGTGAGAAGCCCTACGCCTGTGAGTTATGTTCAAAACAGTTCAGTCGTTACGACAAGTTGATGCTCCATACCCGAGCTCACGAACGTCAAAGAGGGCAGGAGGGAGGATTTAAGTGCAAAGTCGAGTCTTGTCCGTATTCCTCCGATGAGATGTCCTTACTCAAGAGACACGCTGCCCGGAACCATTCTGATGAGAAACCTTACATGTGCGTCAGCGTCAGGGATTCCACTAATCCACGCCGGGCGGCGGAGGATAAACTTTTTTTTTTAAAGTAAATGACCTAATCATAATATCATGTTGTTGACTTCCAGGTGTCAATTGTGTTCATACCGGACCAGGGATTCGAATCAATTGAACATCCACATCCGATTTCATACAGGTAAGGAATCATATCAGGATCACGACTAATCGCCATGGTGCATGACGTCGACCCTTTTGTTGTCTCAGGTGATAGTCCGTATGCATGTACCATGTGCTCAAGTGCCTTTAAGACAAGTACAGACCTCCGACGTCACTTTCGGATTCACACGCAGGAGAAACCGTTCTCATGCCCACATTGCCCTTTCTCTACTGCTGTCAAATGTAACTTGACTACACACATCAAACGGAAGCATCCCCCACCACCAGCACACCACCACCAGACGAAGTGACTCCATTTAAACATATTCATCCCAAACGTGCCATTTTGGAAAAGGCGAAACGAGAAACCAACGCGAAAACGAAAGCAGATACACTTCCGTTCCAACTTTGCTGCAAATTTTGCAAGTACAAAACGGCCACCATCAGTAACAATCAGAATCCATTTCTTCCTTTCTTCTTGTAATTTGGGTAGTTGGATGCAACCTCTCCGTCTCTTCCTTTGATTTTTAGAATCCTTCAAGCTGCACATGGTGAAGCAGCACAAGACCAAAAACTATGACTCCATTTTGGATCAATTTGCAAAACCTGCCAAGAAACGGATGATTCGGGAGCCATCTCCAACCGGGCGACCATTTGTGAGTAGATTCAAATGCTCAGAGGGGGACTGCACGCGGAGTTTCGTGAGTGAAAAGTCATTGCGCTGCCACATACGGCAGCACGTCACTCTCCACCCACCGCCCGCACCCACAATCGAAGTCATCATCTCAGCCTCCCAATCCGAAGGATATGAAGAGGCTACTGGAGCTACCCAAGGATTCTTACTTCTTTGCGACTCAGTGGAAGAATCCATCTCTGTAATTAATCCTACAGAAACAGATCCCCTTTTGTAGTTGATTGATTGTTGTTTGGTAATTTATAAAAACTTTATTATGACGTCGTTTTCTTCTTATGATTAAATTACCTAAACACTAATTGAATGTGCGTCTCTCCTTTCAAAGTCATTAATTTATAAAAGGGCAGGAAAACGGAGAGGAATCAAGCCTTACAAACACGTCAGAGTAAACTCATAAAACGCTAATCACCAACCAATCAAAGAACGCATTTAGTAAAATTCATTTAACAATTTGGAAGCTAATCCCCAACTCCTTCCGGTTTTACCATTCTGTGCGAGTGTCATTCAAATTGAAATGAGTCCTATTACTTGTAAATTTGGAAATTGGAGCGTAGGGTCTTGTTCTTCCGCTTGAGGCTTGACCTTGTTTGAGATTTCAGTGTTTTTTTACAGTTGAGAGCGAGAGAGGGCGGAGTGGGAGGTAAGCTGTGGCTGTTGAGAGCGATTCCCAATCCCCACGAATGCCATTTCCAGGAATCGCAAATTCCCAATGTAAGGACTGTCGGGATTCCCAGCTGCAAACCGTGAGACGCTGTTCTGGAAAACGGGAATAATTCGATTCAAGCTCCGCAAAACGTTCGGATCAGACAGGTTCAGAGTGCCAACGGCGTTTTGGAGGTACCTGCCAGAAATTAATGCAATCATCTTCAGCTTTTCATTTTTTGTGGAAGTTATAGGGAAATACGGGGAATTAACTTACAACAATTTGGTTTCAGTGTAGGTGGTAATGTCCGTCGCCATTTGTTGAATAATGGACAAATGAGCCACAGAAGGAAGGTCACGTGTGAATACTAAACTTGGTGGCACCTTTGTAGCCAGTGACATGAGAATGTGATGGTCTCCAACGCTTGCGCCCTAAAATATCAATTCCAATTAGGCAAGGTACTGGTCCATTACGTCACCAAGGCCCAAAGTTATACGTCGTAGTCTTTGAGCTTACCTTGGTGAAAGCCCCAGTAATATCACCCGACTCAAGTAAAGCGTTGAGTTGGGTGAGTCGGACTGCTGGGTCGACTGGGGCTGGGGACTGCCCAATCATGGTCATGGAATCCGAGAGCCCGGCTGGGGTGGCTGTCCGCGGGATGACGGACAGTTCAAAGAATCGCTGTTGCTCAGCAAATGCCCTTGCAATCTCAACTGCCACGGTGTCTTCAAACTGGGTCAGGAGTCCATCACGGAGCCCATGGGCAATTTGTCTCATCTGACTCTCAACTTCCACTTGTAGGACGCTCCCCAGCGTATCCTGCATCGTTGAAAACTGGCGCTTGAGTGAGTCTTGGAGATCCTCGTGTTGACTTCTGCTCGTATTCACGGACGTCTCCACTCCGCTCATGTCTACAAAATCAAAGGGAAATTAAAATAAGACCATCCAACCTACCACGACTTTTCTCAAGGCCAGAGGTTGTTTCACTTACATTCTTTGGTCCCTTTCATAAAAGTTTCGTTGATGGTTTCGAAAAGACCTTTGAGGGATTTCTCAAAATTGGGACAAATGGAAGCGGAGAAGACGTCACTCATGGCTCCATCACAAACGGACTTGACAGATCCTGCCACTTGATCCCGCAACATACTCTTAAATTCCTGCCCAACATTCAATTTGAATTCCTTTTTTTTTCATGTTTTCATTATTTGAGGTGAGACATTGTGGGAATTTTATGAAGTACTTACGTGACTGTTGACCATTTGTCCCATTTGCTGCTTCACCTTCGTCTCTGCTCCTTTGACCATGCTGTCAATCTCACTGTTCAAATGGAGGCAAACCGGCTCGAAAACTTTGAGGAGTTCTGGGAAGGGAATTTGCACAAACTTAAATTTTGGAATTCAGTGACGGCGGAAGCGAGGATAGTAGAAAAAAAAATTACGTGGTAAAACCGTGGATTCAATTTCAGTCTTAATTGCATGAGCCAAGTCCAACGTGACATTCTCCGTAAACCCTTTTGGAACGCCACGCTTCTCCTATGACAAGAAAATCACAAATTAAGCTTTATACTTCCCGCCACAGAAAATGGTAGATGGTGGTCGGTCCTACCAGGGCCATGACAGTAGTTTTTATGGACTCTTCATTTCGTCGCAAATGGGCATCATTCAAGGCCGTGTACTTTTCGAGGGCTCTGGTGATGATGGACTCATCCAATGACCTTCCAGAGTTCATCAACTGAGCACCGTTCAACCGACTCACCTCACTCTTCAATTCCTACAGAAATACAATAGAAACCATCCTAGTCAGACTCCAACTCGGAACATACGGGAGGTTATGGATGGGATGGATTTGATTTACCTTCAACTCCTGAGCCTGTGCCTTCATCATGTCCATGATGCTGTTGATTTGCTCGAGCACTTGTGGGATTTGTGGACTTCCAACCAACTCCCCACCACCCAATGACTTTGTTTTTAGGGGTAAATTGGATTTTGGACTCTCACTCTTCCCACTCCGGAGGTCAATGAGGTTCCCCTCAATGTCCAATCCCTGGTCAAGGCCCATTGGGACAGTTCCGCCAAAGCCCGTGTCCAGCAAAAGGAACGCAGAAACTTCAGACTTGTGAATCACTAGACAGAAATTACACGTACATTTCTCAAGAATTTGAATTTAGCAATTGTATGCTAAGGACTTACAGGCCTCCGTATTTTTGGGACTCAAGATTTCCTCCACTTCCCTGCTAGGACTTGAGGAGGCATTGCTCACATTTCCATTGGTACTGGAAGTGCGGACACGAATTGGCAACGTCACGTCGTTTCGTTCAACCTGGAGAAAGTTGAAAGTTGTGACAAATTAAATTTAGTGTAACTAGTGGAGACTTATAATTGAAGCGACTTGCTTCTCCTTACCATGCTGCCTGAGAAGGGATTGGCGTGAGCTGACGGGGGATTCGGACTCAGGCCAACCCCAATGAGGGAGCTCAACTGTTTCGTCAAGTGACTCACGGAGGTCACAGAGGTCGGAGTTGCCTTGAGGATTGGATTGTGTGATCCTGGTGACATGTCACGACTTCGGACACTTGGAGCAGACTTTGGAGATGGGATTTTACTCGGGGTGCCACGGAGTGGGGAAAGGGAGCGCCTTGCTTTTGGTGGAGGTTCTGGTGATTCCTCTTCTTCAATCTCCTCCTCATCCTCAACCTCAACCTCTTCCACATCCGAATCCTTTTCATCCTCATCTAATCACAATTCACAACATGCTCAATTCCAACCCAAACAAGACCGGATGAAGGACTTGTGCTCGTGCAAAGTATTTTTGTTGTAACTAACCCTTGAATGAGACTGAGTCATCAAATGAGATCCTACTGTGTGTTCGCCCATTGCTTCCAACCCCAATCTGCTCCACTGGAACCGGTGGGCGGAAGGCCATTGCAGCTTCCATCAAGGATTTCGGTTGGACGAAAATAATGTCCACCATGCAAGCATCCGCATTCGAGCTCACATCCGCCCCCACTGCACACAGGAATAATGACATTTTCATTTAAAAAAAAATGGCGGGGCTGAGATAATTTAATTCAAAGGATCCACTTACGAAAATTTTCGAATCCACGCTCCAGGATTTTCCGCATCTTGCAAAACTCGGCATTGCAGACGTTGAATGCGAGAACCGGAACAGGGATGGAGAATTCTGTGATCCAGTTGAATCGAGCCGCATTCTCATCATGTTCCACATGAAGGACGTACAAGACCTTCAGAGAGGAAATAGTCAAAACATAAAAAAAAAGTGAATGGTTGATTCGTTCATAATCATAGCCCAAAGTGAATGGTTAAACTGAAAGTCTTCACCTTGCGCTCCGAGTCGGCGAGTATAAAGAAATTGGCCGTAATGTTCATATCCATCCGGAGTGTGGTTGGGCTGGTGGAAGAGAAGCGAAGCGTCTGAACGCACTCCCATTTCATACAATTCCAGAGCTTGAGCTCACTCATGTTCGGACCAGCCGTGATTACAAACTTCCAATACTGGGACCTTAAATATTCAATACACATTCCCGAGTTGATGAATTGAGGGGAAATGGGTTGAGCAATCCTTGAGTAATTCGTTTGAGACTTACTCGGTATCATTGTTGGTCAAAGTGTGATCATCAAGGAAGAAAATCCTAGAGACTGGCTCCCCGTCATGAGGAGACCATGAGTACAAACAACGAGGTTCCCCTTCGAAATCAGACGACAAAAAGTAAATCTGAAATCCAGTACAGAAAAGGCATGAAACATGAAGAAACTGCTACCTTACAAGGTATTGAATTACGATGAGCTGGGGCTTACCTGAAAGAATTTGACAGTTCCATCCCGACTGGCCGTTGCAATTGCAGTTCCATCGGGAGCAAAGGACGCATCCACAACTCCCTTGCTATGCTCACGAATGGTCAAGTAGGCTCCTTTCAGTGAAGGAAAACTATGAACTCCTTCACCATATTTCGCAATCACAGAGAGCAAGTTGGCCACGTAGACCTGTAGGAATGTGTGCATGTTTTAATTAAAAAGTAGAATTGAACTGTAGAATGAAAACTGTTGAGTTGAGTGATTGTTGCATTGCTTACGAGGTCATTCTCAATTATTGCAAATTGATAGGAAGGGGAGTCCCGTGCGGGCGTCATGTCCGGGTCACTCGAATCCCCTCCATCGTCAGGAACATAGCGACACCAAATGAACCGACGACACTCCAACCGACTCGCACTCCCCTCAAGCTCAACATTCAAAAGCAGGACGGTCCTAAGTCATTAGAAATCCTCCCATTAATCAATCAATCAAGACTGGAATGAACTTGTTGGGATTGGGATTAATGTATTTGTACATTACTGTAGTTTAGGAGTCCGTTCCAGTCTGTAAATGTAGAAACTCCCATACTCGTCAATAAAGCCCAGCAAGATTTCATCTGCCTTGTGCATAAACTCAACATCCCGAATTAAGCCCCGATTCCCACGCATGAGGACTCGATCCTTGGTCTCAAGGTCAACGACGCGGACGGCCCCAATCCCGCCTACTTTCACACAGTAGGCAATGTACTTTTGAGTGTAGTGGGACGCAGTGATTCTCCCAATCCCGAATTGAGCATCCCACGAGTAGTCCACGACGTTCGTCAATTTCACTTTGGAGGAAGTCCCCATCTTCTGATTGGCTGGGCTCGTGATGATATTTACGGTTTCCGCCTCCTCACCAAACACAAAGCCATCCCGCCCTTTCCTTTCGTTGAATTCACTAGACAGACAAGAATGAGTACTCCATTAGAGACGCAGAATACAGGAAGGGGAAAGATTTCATTCATTTTCATCCTAATTTGGACAAACGTAAACTTACATGGTTTCTGTCGTCATGATCTTCTGTTATTCTACCGGCAGCTTCGAGCAGACGTCGAGGTGATGCCCAATTCCCGTTCAAACAAGCAGGACCCACGTATTATGCAGAACGCAGACTATCTGAGAAAGACAAGACACCAGAAACATCAAATTATAAGTATTACAACTTTGTACAACAAATTGTGTGATTGCCTAACCAAATTAAACTTTAGTAACAAACTTCATAATCGTAACCTATGGCACTTGACTTAACTAATTCGGACGAAATTACAGATAAAATATTTAAATAAATTCGTATAAATATAAATCCTTCCCTGGAAGGAGAGTACCACCAGTCCCAGTCCCAGTACCAAGGACACATGATGCTCAGCTGCTGCGGTCAGTAGAAAGTGGTCGCTATTCTTTCGTCCGTAATTTCAGTAATCCGCAGATGGGTTGTGTTGTGGCCGACTACACCGTAACATGCGCCTTAACATTGATAGCCAACATCCAACAACTATTATTAACCACGCAATACAATGACACGGAAGCGAGCAGTCTCTGCTAGGTAAGGTTGCTTAGACTGCTAGGTTATCTGTGTATCTAAAAGTCTATGTGCAAAGATACGAAAAATGTTATGAACCAAGTTTAACTTACCAAGTTCCGCCGACAAAAGGTCAACTGGCGGTGCCGCGGGGGGCGCCGGTGGAGGTGGTTGAAACTCGACAAATTGAAATTAAAATTGTTAAAAACTAAAAACTTGTCGGCAAATAAAGTCAAGTCTCAAGTGAAGTGAAGTGAACGGTGTGAGTGAGTGGCTAAGCCGAAAAGTAGTCAGTAGCGGTAGCGAAAGTGATGGAGATGGATCAAATAAGGACTAAAAAAAATAACACTTCTGCCGCCTGCATCTATCCTGCTGCTGTCCGTCTCTGAATAATGCCGATCTTGTTTCTTTTTTTACCTTTTGCTTTAGGTCTGCTGCTGCTGTGAGTTTTGGGTTTTTTTTGTGGGATCACGCATGCGCAAATCACCTTTTTTCAAGTTTATTTTTGCTGTTTCATCTTCGCCCCTCTTCTGCTGGCCGGCGGAATTCATCATTCATCCTGTCCCTGTCTATGTGAAAACTGAAATAGCTGAATCGATTATCAAATTATTCAGAAAACTACTCGGAAAGAAACCAAGAAACGGTAAGATTAATCAATTCTACCAGTAATCAGATTATCAGGCCCGCTGTTTGTGTACAAAAAATGTTCTCTTTTCGTGTCTCTGTCATCGTGTCATGTCTCATTGTAATGTTCTTCTGTTCATTTCTTTAAGCTTTGTATGCTTATCCGTTTAGATTCACGTCCAAACAATGGAGGGTACTACAGTGACCTCAACCCCTGTGCCGACTTCCGGCGTCACTGATGTCGTTGTTGAGAAAGTGGTTGTCCATCCGCTCGTCCTGTTAAGTGTCGTGGATCATTTCAATCGGATGGGGAAAATCGGAAGTCACAAGAGAGTTGTAGGCCTCTTGCTCGGCTCTTGGTCCAGCAAGGGCGTTTTGGATGTATCCAACAGTTTTGCCAGTGAGTCCAAGACGGTCGAGTCCTCCACTTGACTAATTAATTAACCCTCCTGATCCGAGTTTCCTCATTCCGTCCCATGTTCTCTGTTCTAGTTCCGTTTGATGAGGATGATCGGGATAAAACAGTCTGGTTCTTGGATCACGACTATTTGGACCAAATGTTCAACATGTTCAAGAAAGTCAATGGTAGGTTGTAGTTTATCAATTCCAATCAAAATTTGTGTCAGCCCGCCTTCACTTTAACTGGGTTATAACTTTTAGCTCGCGAGAAGATTGTTGGTTGGTATCACACTGGGCCCAAACTCCATCCGAATGATGTTGAGATTAATGAATTGATTCGGCGCTACTCCCACTCGGCTGTTTTGGTTATCATTGATGCCAAACCACGTCAGTTGGGACTTCCAACGGAAGCTTATCGGGCCGTCGAGGAAGTCCATGAAGTAATAATGTCATAATGCCCTGTGAGGGCATACAATAAGTTTTGGCATTGAATCAGCTCTTCTTTTTTCCTTGTAAATGACAGGATGGGACGCCTACGACGAAATCCTTTGAGCACATCCCAAGTGAGATTGGGGCTGAGGAAGCAGAGGAAGTTGGGGTGGAGCATCTCTTGAGGGATATCAAGGACACGACGATTGGGAGTTTGTCACAGCGTGTCACGAATCAATTGACGGGACTCCGCGGCTTATCCTCTCAACTCTCCGATATTCGCAACTACTTGAGACAGGTAAGGGTGAGATGAGTGTTGGGAATTACAAGGTTTGTTCCATTCTCACAGGAAGGAAGGCAGTCATTGGAGATCCCATTAGTGTGATTCTAAAAGGAATTCTTCTGATTGGATTCTTGTAATTAATTGTAGGTCTCGGATGAGGAATTGCCCGTGAACCATCAAATCATTTACCAGCTCCAGGACATTTTCAACCTCCTTCCGGATGTGACGAATCCTGACTTTGTGAAATCTCTCTACATCAAGACGAATGATCAAATGTTGGTCGTCTACGCCACGGCACTCTGTCGCTCCATCATTGCCCTCCATAATCTCATCAACAATAAATTGGCCAATCGGGAGGCAGAGAAGAAGGAATTGGAAAAGAAGAGTGAGAAGAAGGACCTACCCAAGGAAGAACCCAAACCTGTAGAGGTAGGAGCCAAATAAAATTATCAACAAACTAATCCTCCGCGCATATAAATGTCTAATTAACTCATAAGAATACTTCCTCCAATTCAATATTTATTGGAAATTTAAATAACAATTCTAAACTCGGAAAATGTGATTGACTCAAGTGAAGTCCATGGGCAGTCCACAGAAATACAAATTTATTCAAACGAAAACGAATCACCCACCCCCGATTTTGGATTTTATTTGTGTCTGTATTTGTAACAACGATTCCAGTAGCATTCCGAAGGGAATCAAGAATCAAAGAAAAAGGATTGAGTCGAGTCGAGACAGTCGAGTTGAAGCACGTGTTATAGCCTGACTTGTGTTTACATTGAAATTGAGACGAGTGAGGGCCCAGAGTAATTTTGGTAAATGATTAGTTTAGTTTAGAATAACACAAGTAATTGATTGACTCAAAAGAGGACAAGTGGGGACTCATTCTCGCGTGATTGGTGGGGGTGCTGACCTGGCGGTGACCTGTTCCCATTCCCTTGGTTCAAAATCGCGTCTCCGTTTCCTTGTGATGGCCGAGTTTGAGGGTGGCTAGGATTCGGACTTGCAGGATCCACTCTCACGCCGATACACCGGTCATAGTCAGGTGGAGGAGTCGTCCTGAAATTACCAAGAACGGAACCCAGAAACGTTAATGGGGTCGAAGGGGAGACATAATAGAATAATGAAATGAGACTTGCCCAGAGACATCCGTCGTATGAATGGAGTTGTAATTTCCAGCAGGCCGAGTCTCCCGTGACGTGGGGAATGAGATCCCATCCCCAAGTGAAGTAAAAATGGGGAGAAACCAGGTTCTCTTGTCTTGTCCAAAAATCTCGATGAAATTCTGATAGGTCCCAAGACTGAATCCTGCCGTGTCTGGTCCATCGGGGAAAATGGGTGAGCGGAATGATTCGAGCGTAGATCGATTCTTGGTAATGAGGTAGCAGTGGTAGCCAAAGAGAGAGACCAGGCTCACGGCAAACATGGCTGCCACAAAGAATACAAAGAGGACATGGAACTTCTCGCTCCCTCCCCCGCCCCCATTCCCATCCCGAGTCCAAAATTTAATAAAGTAGGGCAAGGAAAAGAGGAAAATGACGAAGCAGTAGAGAAAGGCATAGACCAGGAAGAGGACAAAAAACTTGTAGTTGTCGAAACAGACGCAGTTGTTTACCTACAGGACACAATCAATCAATCCATGAACATAATCTATACCTGTCCAGCTCATTCCAGGTCCAAGGTTAAAAGGTCTTGGTCACCTTTTGATGTTTGATTTGATTAGATTTTCCTTACCCACGGACAATGATGATCCATTTTAAGTATGCAACGCCCACAGACGGAGCAGTGATGACATCGATCCGGTTTAATGATTGAACATTTCTCACAGTATCGAATCTGACTTATATTCGTTCGTGTCTGAATTGGGAGTTGATTTCCAGAGACAATTGATCCAAGGATACTATTCACTTCCTGCTCAGACTGGGCCGATTCCACTCGATCCAGTTCACCTAGGAATTTATCAAGTATTTCGGTATTTCAGTTCTCGTCCTAATTATCTAACACGGAATAATTGATGGGAATGAAACTTACTGGGTGGAATTCGGAACTTGCGAGGAACACGAGCAGATTGGGAGAAAATGGTTCGCCAGTATGACCAGAGGAAAAGAACGAGGACAATGTGATAGAGGATCAACGTAAGGATCTTCAGCCATATTTCGGACATTGTAAGTAGACAGAGTTGAATAGCGAATGCATAGTAAGACCAGCTGATCACAGAAACGATAAAGACGACCGGGAGCCACTTGGCAATGTCGAGGCAGGCTTTACAGGGTCCCCCATTCGTTTTGGTGTTGCTAGGCTGATTCCGTCCACTTCCGCTTCCGCCCTCTCCTCGTTCCTCATCCAGTGATCCCATGTCCTCTCCCTCTCCTTCCACAAGTACCAAACGGTATTCACCTCCGCGGTGATCGGTTGAGCCTGGACAGAGCTTCGTATTGGCAGTGAGTAAGTACGTGCGTGGTATGGTTATGGGGAGTCAATTGACAATTCGTTATGGAGGAGATCCGTTGAGGAGGCCGACTACGGACGATTCCATGAAATCACCATCAAATTCATCGGGTTCTGGTTCTGGATTCGCAGGCCTTCCTGGAAAGAGTACGGACATGATTAGAATAAGAACTTAAATGAATAATTGATGCTTCTTCAGTTTATTTGCTTACAAATCGAAATTCCGATTACGAATCCGATGTTCTTACAGTTGTTGGGATTGGGAGGGATAGGAAGAGACGAGGAGAGGAGAGGAGGCCTCCTGAAGAAAAGAATTGGAACTTGATTCCCTTTCCCTAGTCACCCAGAGGCGAGATTAACTATAAGTTACTAAGCAACTAACTGCTAAAACTAAACATTTGAGATGAAAAAATGATAAAACCAAAATGAAATGAATTATCCCAATCCCAACCCCAGACCCCATCCAATCCATCCCAAACTAAACTCCCTTTTTAGTAGTGGAACTTCTTTCCTTCCTCTTTCTAATCTTTGGATTTTTGAGCGTTGGTGGGACATCTGATGGACATTGGTACTTGGACTAGTCTCCACAGCACAAGGAGGCCGAATGTCAATGGGAATTACCTTGATGGGAATGCCTGCCTAGCCCACTAGAATCCCAGTTTATCAATCTGTAATTTTACTGTTTAATCGTTAGTCGATTTCTGTAAAATATTTCATGGATTCCGATACTGATTAATGGAATTAGGCGAGGAAAAGAGTTATTCTTGCTTCTTCCTTTATGAGAAAGATTTGTAGAAAAGCGACGCGCAACCCTTATTTCTTATCCGGAGAATTTGGCTTGGATTCTTTTCAACTCTTATGGTGAAGGTGAAGGTTAAATGAGACTCCACTCCCAAAATCTTGAATTCTGCATTGATCTTCAGTCAGACTAATTAATTAGACCTGACCTTACAACAATTGTAATTTGTAACGCAAATGTGAGTCTCACTCTCATCTACTGCCACTCTGAGACTCTGGGCGCCAAGAGTCACCCGGAAAATCAAATCCTCATCCCCCGCCCGCCCGCCAGTCAGCCGAGAGAGAGCTAGGAAGAGAAACAAAAGATTTGGAACGGAACGGACGAAAGGGCATAATTTTGGTTTCCATTTTCTTACGTTAATTATAATCTAATTAGTATAGAAATCCCCTTTCTTATTCACTTACCTTAATTCAGATTACAGAGGTAAAGGGATGGAGTTTGGGGAGACACTAACAGAGGTCAAGTCTGAGCGTCATTCCGGACGAGTCAGGAAGAGAATCAAGATTACAACAGGAGCCAACGAAGAACTGCAAAGAAAGTATCCCCACAATTTGACCTTTTATCTTGATCCCCCTACAGATTCCATTTCACTCAAGGAATTTGAAGAGTACGCCGTTGCTCGTCTTTCATGTAAGGGGCACTTATATCTTATTCAGATTTTCAGTGTAAATTAATTGAATGTAATGTTGCTTCTAGTACTCCGAGTCATCGAGCGGGTCAATTTAACCTCAAAGACCAAGTACTCACAGGAGTGGTCGGCAGAGATAAAGACACAACTCGGGAAATTACACTTGAACCAATTCTTAGCTGTGGTAAGACTACCTCTACCAGCTGTACCTTAAGGAAACAAGATCATTTTGTTGGGAGTGGTCTTGTTTTTTAAACTTCCATTAATTGGGGGAGGTTCCTTTTGGGAAAATAGGCAACCGATGGGCTCCTCGGACTCGGATCAGCCAAAGAAGAGAAAAGTAACCCAGAGAAGAAGGAGGAAGGAATTTACAGCTGCAGGAAATACGATCACATTTCTCACTTTATTCTTCGTCTTGCCTATTGCAGGTAATCCATCAATCAATTCATTTTTATTAACTCACTCCTCCAACTCTCATCTAAATATTCAAGACTCAATCCTCCTTTATTTTGTTTTTGATTAAAGATCGGACGACCTTCGGAAATGGTTCGTGGCGATGGAATTGGATTTCTTTCGTTTTAAATTCTGTCACGTCAGTAATGACTCTCGTCTAGAGTTCCTGGAACTCTACAAACTAGATTTTGAGAAAGTATGCCCTGAAATACGAACTAATGCTCCACTCTTAGTATTCTTGAATTTTTTTTTTTTATAATACTAATTCCTTTTACTGGAAACAGGTGGAGAAGGCGGAAGTGGAGAAATTCCACAATGAACTCCTCAACTCCAACTTTTCTAACACAAAGGGGAGTATTTCTGAAATGGACTACTTTCGCGTTCCCTTTGCACTTGTGCTTGACCTCGTCCGAGCTCGGCGTGTCTTTCTCAAGGACGGAAAGGCCTTTGTCCCATATACTGACTTCATTGTCATCATTGCCACCCAGTTCAGGAAGGGTCTCTCACATTGCGTTGCCGTGAGTCCCACATCTCCCTCATTCCATTAATTAAGCTTTGTCTCTTTCTCTGCAACATTTACCACCATCTCATCATTCTTTTCTCCCCAGCTGACAAGGAAAGCGCTTCCGGAAATCCAAGATGATGAGCGGCTCTCCCAAATACTAACTGACTTTGACAAACGCTACACTGGGAAGAGTTTCGAAGCCAAAAAAGGAAACGAGCACTCCGTGTCTTTCGAGGATTTACCAAGCGTATAGAAGAACAATTCACTCATTTCAATAATAAGTTCACTTGTATTTCTAAATTCCGTCTTGTTTTTGTGCGTAGAAATCATCCAATTCCTTTCCGCTTTGCATGAAGGAGCTCTACGATGTTGTGGAGCGAGAGCATCATGTCAAGCATTTTGGACGACTCCAATTGGGTCTCTTTCTCAAAGGAATTGGACTCCCCATGGAGGAAGCCACAAAGTTCTGGAGATTCAATTTCACCAAAAAAGCAGGAATGGATGGAAATAGAGTAAGTTCAGATACTCCAAACCCAAAAGGCTGAGAGACTTTTTAAACCTCCGGATGAAGCTTTTTCCCCATATAACAGGGTCCCATCCGAAGGGTTTAGAAGTTTCTTGGCTCTTCGGTTTTTCCTTAGCAAGTAATCTTATCGGACGGAACACTGCCGTTTGATCCGACCAAACATTTATCAAATTAAACTTTACTACGCATTCCCTCTAATTCTAATTTCTATGACGCGATACTTTTAGTTTGACAAGCAATATCTCTACAACATTCGTCACATGTATGGGAAGGAAGGAAAGCGAGCTGACTACACTCCGTACAGTTGCATGAAAATCATCACTTCCGCTGTTGGTACTGGAGATCACCATGGCTGTCCATTTCGGCACTCGGATCCCATGCCACTCCGTTCCAGGCTCATTGCGGCCAAAATTCCTGACAATGGTAATCCAAGCAAGAACTTCACCTTTCGCATTGTGCTTTATAGGCTGGAAAAGGTCCTCAGGACTCAATCCTTACCTTTTGGTTCCTTTTTTCAGGGATCCGAGAAATTCTAAACCTCGTGAATGAGAAACACTTTCAGATTGCCTGTCAAAAGTATTTCGAATTTACTCATCCCAATGCCACCGTGGAAGGGGGAATTCAACATCCAAATCATTACTACGAGGAAAGTGAAAACGTCTACTTGGGACGGGCACGGAAAGCTCGCGTTGCGGGTAAGGACTGACTGAAAAGCTATAGGAAGGAAACCTCTCCACACATATTGCTAATTACCAAAATTATTATTCTCTCAGTGCCTACAACCAAAGTGAGCTTGTATGAATCTCAAAATAGTGGTGGTGCCAGTACTCTGGAAGAGGATCCACAAGGGGAATGGGACGCGTTTCAAAATGGGGAGAAAGATCCGAACTGGGCACTCTTGGAGGAAGCATTTAGCACTGATTCAAAGCGTTCCACCGATATTGAATTGTCGACTGCTTCTGGAACATCCCCTTCCGGCGAGTATGTGTCAAGTGCTTCCCCAGCAACAGACCCTGCCACAGCATCATCAAAGAGTTCCACCGACACGGATATTGAATTGTCGACTGCTTCCGGGGCATCCCCTTTGGGAGAGTATGAGACAAATGCTTCTCCGGCATCAGACCCTGCCGCAGCATCATCACAGAGTCCCCCCGATATTGAATTCTCGACTTCTTCCGGGACATCCCCTTCGGGAGAGTATGAGGCAAATGCTTCTCCAGCATCAGACCCTGACCCTGTCGCAGCATCATCAGAGAGTTACACGGATATTGAATTGTCGACTGCATCCGGGGGGACATTCCCCTCGGTAGAGTATGAGGCAAGTGCTTCCGCAGCATCAGCATCAACACAAGAAGAAACTCCAATGGAGGTTGAGCCTACCAATTAACCAATTGAGTTCTATTAAACCCAAGCCCTAACTCAAAATGGAATGAGTGAAAATATGAAGGAAAATCAATAAAATAAATGCAGAGTGGAAACATCTGAGCGAGTTTTCTACTGGACGATCATCATCATTTATCATTATTTTGTAAGGGGTTGAAATGATGCTGCATCGAATGTCAGTTTAGGAGTTTCCAGTTTCCCCAAAAATAAGTTTTAAAATCGACACAGACTTCCAAAGGTTCTTGACTTGACTTTAATAATTGGACAATTATTATTGGATTTAAAATTAGTCTATGCCGGACGTGGTTTCATCTACTAGTTCAGCTCCCATTTCGGCTCCTCTCAATACCCACTGGAATATCGTTCAAGTTGTCAAAGTCCGTATATTTAAATTTAGGGCCTTTCTCTCCTGGACGGCGGAGGGAGATTGGACGTGGACGGAGGGAAGGGTTAGGCCAAGGCGGAGGCCACGAGCGGACTTAGGTGGGGTTCTGGTTCATACTGAGGACGGAGGTCATTCAACATCGCACTGGCCATCCCTGCCGTGTTATACTCTGCTCTCCAATTCCAGTCACGCCGGGCGCATGAGTCATCGAATACTTCCGGCCAAGACTCGGCAATGGCCAGGCGGTGGTCTGGGCGGTAGTCCAATTTGAAATCTGGGATTTCCTTTTGTATTTCATACCCGAGCTCACTCGGCGTAAAGGAGTCCCCGGTCACGTTGTACGTCCGGAGTGGGAGAGCATTTGGAGGCAATTCCATGAATTCCGCCACACTTCGAAGGCAGTCATCAATGTGCATCATAGGGAGGCGCGTATGCGGGCCAAGGTAGCAGGTATAGTGCCCTTGCTTCAAGGCAGCATGAAAGATTTCGATGGCGTAGTCTATCATAGAGAGAGAAATGCTTTTTAATTTTGAATTTCCCGCCATTTTGGGATGTCAAGCAAAGTTTCCTTACCGGTGGTGCCCCCACTCGGATGTGTGTCGGCTGATAAAACCCCAGGGAATCGGAGACACCTGAAATCCAGTCCGAATTTGTGATGGAAATATTCCCCAAGGAGCTCAGTGTGAACCTGCGCAAGAGCCAGGCAATCAGATTCAGAATTAAGGTTTTATGGACCGGTGAGCCTCTATTATGTTCTCAGCCAACCTTGGCCACGCCATAAATCGTTTTGGGGCGTTGGATCGTCAGATTTGGTGTTGGATTCCGTGGGGATTCTGGGCCAAACGCACCAATTGTGCTGGGAATAAAAACTCGGAGTCCATATTGGTGGGCGAGCTCAATGGCGTTGTGGGTTCCTAGCATGGCGGGAAAATCAAAATTTCAAATTATCCACAAAGCAAGCAAACGTGGTGAGCGAATTGAATCCGCGACATTCCCTACCTTGAATGTTGACCTTCATGCTGAGCCCAACGTTTTGCTCCGCAACGGCACTGAGCAAGGCACTGAAATGGACCAGCCAATCAATTCGATGCGTCACCACAATTTTCTGGAGACATTTGTAATCCAAAACGTCGGCAAAGATGTAGGGCCCTGCGGACGTGATTTCTTCTGTTGGTTTCCGAATGTCGGACATGAAAACATTCTCCTTTCCATATTTATGACGGAATAGGCGAGCGAGTCCGGTCCCCAACTGGCCCAAACTTCCTACGCAAGCGCACAGAAGAAAAAGTCAAAAATTTCATTAGATCCAGTTCCATTCCGACGGCGGCCGAATAGAATTTTAGCCTACTAACCTGTAATGAGAATGCGTGGATTTCCATTATCATGGCGTCGTTTTCGCAAAAGGGCGGGTGGCGTTGAATGAAAGGCTTTTTTCGGTGGTTGCGGTGAGGCTGGGCACAGAGTAGCCAGTGTTTGCGCCCAAGCTGAGGATGGAATGACCCCAGACTTGAATTCAGCCCCAAATTTAGCAGCTCCTGACTCTAAAAGTCCACCGAACTGGACCTTCCACAAAGACGTCCGAAGCATTCTGGAATGTGAGTAGCCAAGAACCAACTACTTGCGATCCTTTATAAAAGAAAAAATAATTCAATGGTTACAAGACATTATTATTAATTAAATTAGTAATTAATTAGCTTAAATTATGCCTAGAATGGGGTAAATTGATTGGATTCTCGTACAATTTAATACTGACGCGGGGATGAGAGTGTCCTGGACTTCCGTTCCTGTCGCTCTCCCAGGACTGACTGAGGGGAAGGGAGGAAAATTGGAACGTGGGAACCGGGGGTGATTGGGAGAATCGATCCCACAAAGCTTAATACTGAAAAGAACAAAAGAATTCCACCAACCAACACCAACCCGGTCAATCTAGTGGAAAATGGCGTGCAAAAAATAAGGAGCATGGAAAACTATATCCAGAAAATGCAAAAGCGTAAAATCTGGAGGTGAGTCCTGTCAAGCTGGTTTTTTTCATACATTGTATCTGAGCCACGCCTTCCTTTTCATCATGATTAAAATTTACATGTCAACATGAACGTCAGGGTTAATAAAATGAGGATGCAGTAAGGAAGATGCAGGAAAGGTGTAGTGAGCATCCAAGGCATGCCCTCTGCCATTTCATCAAACTACGACACACGACACTTAATATGCTTTATTTATAAATTATAATTCTCCATCAAACCGGTTTCTGCAAAAAGGCTTACGCTTCAAAAGTGACATGTTGATTGCTGATTCAGGCCCCGCCACGCGGAGACAGAAACTGCGAATAAAAGCGACCGAGAAAGAAAAGAAAGGATTTTTAAGTGTTCTCTTTTTATTGCCCATCGCCTGATCTTCCAAACCACCTCCCTCCGCCTCGACTTTGTTTTGTTTGCAATTATCTCAGAGTTCTGTCTAATCAAATTACAAGTAAGAGAGATCTCAGGGTCGCGTCTCCGTAAATTTCAACTTGTGAGCATAAGAACTTGAAACGTGGAGATGGAATACGCTTGAAAAGGAAGTTTTTTCAAACTGGAAACAATTTAGTCTGATTTCAACCTTGACATGATTGACTGCCTAAAAGTCACTTTCCCCTAACGAGTGCGGCCTTTCTCGGAATTATTGATTGATGTGGTTATTTTCGTAAAGGAATAAATCCACATTCCGCCTCTCATGTGAGGGGACCTGAGGAGAAATTATTAAATCATTAAATCAATATAAGGTAGTTTTGGGCAAGGTGGACAACGGAGAGGGATGGGGGATGACGTCAAGCTGACGGACCAATCAGAAGAGACCTTGAGATGGTGTGTGTCTGCTCATTAATTCCATCTGTGCCCCTGCCACTGGGTACCTCTGGCTAAATTGTAATTCTGACGTCGTCCTCCTCACATCAGGCAAGAGCACGACATGCATGTTGTTGTTGTAATTTGAAATTCCCAATGTTACTCAAGGTGAAACCCCCACGATGCCCAATCTTGTTTATCCTATTTTCCATATGAAAACAAGACACTTCCAAGAAATTAATAATCAAATCCCCTCATTTCATTTCATTCCGTTTATTTATGACACGTGGAGTGTGTCGTGTCGTGTCAATAATTAATTAGGGAGCTCATCCAATTGACGCTTTCCGCCACACCTTACAAACTTACAGATGGAAAATAAAAAGATGGAGGGAAAGCTGTGTGCCGAAGGAGTAAAAATGAAGTGAGACAATCCCATTTAATTTTCTTGGTTTGGTGGTTCATAACAATGAGGAAAAGTGACAATGACACTTGGAAGGAGGACTCTAATGGTACTGACTTTTGTGACTCTGCCCCAGTGAAGGAACAAAACCAAGCAGAGGGGATTCAATTCAATTCAACAGAGCAGGACGAGAACAATTTGAATCGGAGGATTACAATTAATTACACTTTCCCACAGATCCATTCCAATTCCTATTTCACTCCTTTGCTCTCTAACTCTAAATTCCAGTTTCACTTGGAGGTCATCCGAGGTCACGAGTCACAAGTATCGAGTGGAAACAAAGACAAAGTGGTGCCGAGAAGGATGAGTGAGTGAGTCATTCATGAAAAGTATGTTGGTTTTCAACGTGAGAATATCAATTTCATGTCCAAATGACCAACGACAGAAAGACAGAAGCGTGTGGGAATATTGATGGATGACAATGAATTGACGTTTTGAGTTTCCCTCCAATTAATCCACCTCCCCACCTCAGCTCCTTGTCTCCTAATTGCTCTCTTAAAATTGAGTTAAATTGGGAGTCTCCGTTTACGGTACTTTTTAATTTTCTTTTCGGTTGAGAAACTGGGGCGGACGCGGAACCCTCGAAAGGGGCGTCGTCCCTTGGCTCATTCTTTTAACTCACAGGACGGACTCCACTCCTCCACTCCACTGCCAACTTAATTCGGAAATCTTAGTTGGGATAACAATAGAATAAGACAAGAAAAGGGAAAATGACTTGAAATTCACATAATCAGAGCTACTGCCTGCCTACGACCCCCAGTCCCATCTTACAATTTTCAAACTGAAGCCACAAAAAGAAACAACAATTGAGTCTCATCAGTGTAGAAGATTACACAGGGATCAGGACACTCTCAAACTCGCTTAAAAACTAAAAAACTACCATTTCTATCTTCAAATAATTGTGACGCAGTTTCAATTTTTGTGATTAGCCAATAAGTTTTGTTCGCCACTCTGACGAAGTCACTCAGGATCGTTTCAATTGCGTACTTTTTTTTTTGTACGATTTTCTCCGTTTTCCTATTCCGAATTCCAACTGCCCACCAACTCTCCTTGGCGATGAAGACAAAGTGTGGTGAAAGTGGACTTTAGCTGCGACTTGAGTGGAAACTGGAACCAGGTTACATCACACTTTCATTTAGAAAAGGATGAATCAACCATCTCGTTATAAAAACGGAAGGTAAATTCTGACTCTGAAGA
>Ga0194135_10000612_pt1 | contig 21064 bp, 16 predicted proteins | sample LitLau_LLRF_2013_FD_134024 | JGI IMG/M metagenome (GOLD analysis project Ga0194135, IMG submission 134024) | Freshwater sediment microbial communities in response to fracking from North America - Little Laurel Run_MetaG_LLRF_2013 (version 2) | ecosystem: Environmental > Aquatic > Freshwater >...
TGAGTGAGACTCTGAGACAGTATTTCTTTTTTGGCCACCACCACCACGGGTTTTTACAACAATTAGACACAACAAGAAATAAGAGCAGTGTGAAATACACTGTGAAATGTAATCTCTTCTTCTCTGGAGAGATAAGAAGAAATATGGATGTTATGACTCGTAGAGTTAGTGCGATCAATTAGTTTGATTAAAAGTCGAGAGATTTCATCCAGAGTCCCGAAGTTCTCATGTATAGATCTATTATATAGTAATGCAGTTATAGTTGTGTTGACTGTCATTCTCCAAAAACAGAATTGTACATTACATTGCTTGGGTTTCGCCATTAAAAAAGTCTCCTCCATCCGTCTAATTGGAGCCATAAACTGTGTTTTGTACGTAGGGCATATACAACAACTACGACACTAATGATTCTTGTATTTAAGATGATGTGGCTACGAGAGAGAGAGATTGAGATTAGTAGTTATAGAGAGAGAGAGAGATGCATTAGAAGAGCAAGTCCAATGTGCGTGACTCCTGCGTAAGGTTAATCGACGCATGGACAGATGAGCCATGGGAAGACCCCATTATCATCTCAAAAGAAGAAGAAGAAGAAGAAGAAGTAGAGAAAGAAGAAAGGGAGACGGGTCCAAAAATAACTACTTTTTGTCCCCCTTCTTCGTCTCCCCGTGTTTTTTAAAACCCTTTTCGCTATTTATTTTGCAATTTTGCAGCAGCAAAGGCAGCCTCTGCCAAAACGATGAAAAAGGGCTCGTGAAATGGAAATATTCCAGAGATCTTCAGATTTTGACGAGAGGTTCTTTCTTTCGTGTATTATTTAGTATTATGGGCTTCTCGCTTTTTTATTGCTTTTCTTCCAACCGGAACTCTCTCTCTCTCTCTCACTCTCTAAACTTACTGACTCGCTCAAAACTTGCATTTCATACATACACATATTTAGTATTTAGGTACATGAGTGTATGAATTGAAATGTATAGGTTTTTGCACCCAAACGATCATAAATTACGTGGTGGATGAGCAATTATTCCCGTTCCACGGGCATTTCTGCACACATTGCACACACAACAACAAATAATAATAACAAGGCAAGGCAAGGGAGATATATTTTTATGTAGCAGTGGTTGAGAGAGCACACAAGGAGATTAGTTAACGAATCTTTACAAGAGAAGAAGAAGAAGAAGAAGAGGAGATAGTCATTCATACACAAATGTTGATGGAGATTCCATTCAAATGATATTTCGTGTGTGGATATATATTCATCTCTCTCTCTTGTGTGCCAGTGTGAGCTAGTCCCGTTAAATCTCCTCAAGGGCTTCTCTCTAATCTACTTTGTGTTTATCAGTATCATATAGACATACGGACATAGTATATGTAAACCTATATATGTAGATATGTTTTAAAGGAGACACTCCAAGAACACTTAAGGACACTCACCTGCCACTCATTTTATGCTGTGTATTTGCAAGAGAGTATAAAACTGCGGTTTACCATTTTCTTTATGGAATCTTAATCTTGAGATTCTCTAGGGAATCTTCTCCTGGGTGGCGTATGTTCACCACAAACACACACATTTATTATTTAATTACCCATCCCTTCTTCTCCGAGAAAGAACACTCATTAAATGAATATTTAGCCTCAGGTAGGCACACTGAACAATGTGTCTCTCATTAGTCCTCACTCCTTAATTACTCTTCAATCACAGCTACAAACAAGTCATCATCATCGTATTCTACTTCTTCTAAAGTCTGCTGGTCAATTAGCATCTTCGTGATAAGCATATCATATGACTCACGGACATAGAACTACATTTGTCTCAGATCCTTTGAATTCGCTTGTGTACTGTGACAAAAATCAGAGAGACTTAGTCTCTCTTATTGTAAGAACGTCTGAAGAAGGAAGGAAGGAAGTTGAAGGATTGGAGGGTGAACCATCGATCACTCGACACATTCTTTCTTCTACAAAACAATCTAATGGACTCTTTCCGCAGTGAATGTGTGTGTATGGTTGTGTGTGGAACCGCAGACATGAATGAATGTACCACAACATTGCTGCAAAATTCCTCTACAAATGACAGAAGAATAGACTCTTTCTATTCTCTAGCTGATTGATTTGACGAGATTTATTAGTAGAAAGGCTCTCTAGTAGAATAGAACGCTATTAGATCAACGTCAATTAAAAGTAGATTGATGGAGAGAGGTCGGGGATTCGCACGTTAGTTTTCTGGGCCTAATTCTACTACTACTTCTTCTTCTTCTTTAATCTTTTACAATAGGGCTTGTGTGTTTAAAGGTGCGAAATGTGTAATAATGATGAAAGGAGAACAGAAGCTCTCCTGATGGGTCGAAATAAGAAGGAAATGGGGGGAGAGGTAGAAGAAAGGGATTTGTGGGGGGGGGTATTTGATGAGATTGGCTATAAACCAAAAATGCATCAGAGTGTCAATGCCAAGGAAGTTTACGTGTGTTTGTGTGTGTGTAGCTAGTGTTACAATGTAGTTTTTACTTTGTAGAAGAGAGAGAGGATCAACCTACATTCAAGTCAGCGTGTCTGATCCATTTGAGAGAGGAGTGAGTTATTGCTTCTCATTAAAGAATTCGGACACAGAATGAACTGTATTTATTTATTGATGGGACTGGGAACACATTGGCAGTTGTTGTTAATCATCTCGTCACTTTTAAAACGAGAATAAAACTCTTGTAATTCCTTCAAATAAGCCTCTTTGAAACGGAAAGTGTGTGTGTGTATGTTTTATGAATCTCGCCAAATCCTTAAATGTTTAATGTCTTTAAACTGTTGAAAATAATATCTCAAAACTTTCGATTTTGTTACGAGATGGGCGGAATGAGCTTTCTGCCCATTACCAAGATGCACCAAAAACAAAGCGATTTTCGAAGCATGAAAAAATATATTCTCAAATAAGCAGAGGCTTCTGCTTGTTCGAGAAGCCCTGCTTGTGTACCACCAATTGTTAACTATATGAGAAAAGTTTATATAGAGATGCTGCATATGATGATGATGATGAGAGAGGTTTAATCAGAGGGAGAGATCGACAGAAGTGCGGTTAGGTATTTCTACACTCTCTTTGTGTCAATCAAAAGAAAAGAGAGTCTTCCGTTGGTTTTGAGCTGTTGTGGCCATGTAGCGTGGCGATGTGCAACTTGTAAGTACACACACTGCATATTATAGTAAGGTCAGTCTCTCTCGGAAGGAAGGAAGTGCATCTCTCTGCACAGGTGAGTCCTCATGGAATACGCCTAACAAATAGATACACAGACGTGTGTGTGTGTAGATGAGACAGATGTATCATTAAAAATGACACCGGAAGAACCGTATTGATGATATATATATGTTTCTTGTTGTATGTGAGTCAGTCACTGTTTGAATAGAGAAGAATCTCAAGTGGCAGATGTCAAAAGTATAAAGCATGGGAACTTGGCTTTGGTTTATTTTTGTTAGAGTAAATATTTACTCCGCGAGTAGTCTTATCATTTCCTTACCACACCACACACTATATATGTGTGATCTTATAACACACAAATGTGTGTTTGTATATATACACACATTTGAGAGCGATATAAATCAAAGTTCAATTGTGGAGATCGAGTGTGTACCATCGGATGAGAGTTTAACAACAGGTTTTAAGCAAGTCGTGTGGTACAACAAATTTTTTGGCGAGATTTTGGGATAAAATCTCTTTCAATTTGTTACGTGCTCAACTTCAGTGTGCCAATTATATATAAGAGTGAGCAGTTATAAAGTCTTAAAGACACTGACACCTGTTGAATACCAAACGGCCCGTACGCTGTAATTTATCTTCCTATTAAAACAACAAGACTATGTTTATATACAAGTTTGGTTCAACTCCAACTAATTAATTTAGTTGAGAGAGTATACAAACATGATACTGGCTACTAGCTACCCCTATAACAACTTACTTCTTGCGTACTTAACAAAATTCAATTTAAAAACAATCTGTACATTAATTTGCCTCATTCAATTTGATGAACACTTGTCGAGTGAGATTGTGTTCCAAATCAATATTTTTCTGAATTATTCTTACGTTCACCAAAAGAATTTCAATATTCGATGCAGAATCACTTACAAAATTTGCTCCATTGCATTTAACGAAACGGAAGACTAGGAGATAAAAGAGGGGAGATAGAGAATGTCCGGCGATATAAATTACGAGAAACCATTTAAAGATCTAAGGGACTTTCTCCTCGATTAAACTCGACTTAATTGCTGATGAGCAGGGGAAAGTTAGGGAGAAGACGAATGACCACTGCAGTATGAAATGAGAGTATAAACAGTTTAAGGACTGCAGAGTCAGAGTAATTTCAGATCTTCTGGTAGGGAGCCAAGAAGTGGGGGTTTTTTGTGACTTTGTCATGAGAAAAGTGGATGAAATAAACCAAATTCCATAACAGATCGCTATAACATGTATATGACCCGGATGGGAGTTTCAGAGTTTTTGTGAAGATACTAAAGAGAGAGAGAGAGAGAGAGATACACTTTGAAAGATTGATTGTGAGAGAGTTGTGTGATTTGTTCTTATAGAAGCCACACAAGCTGTCATTACATCAAGGAACATGGCACGGACATCACGTGACTATAATATAACATGATTAGATTTATTCCTCTCTAATCTTCTTTCCCTGCTTAGAATTTTGATGTGTGTACTTGCACGGCTTCTTCTTTTATGAATGAATGATTTCCTCGCAGTCGTAAAAAGAATCTTGACAAGGGAATCATAAATAAATGATCTCCTACTACTCCGCGTACACACAATGTCCAATAAAATGTTTCCCTCAGCTGAACCGGTTTCACCCTTAAGGGTCAATGAGAAAACGCAGGAGGAGGGACAGTTAATTGTTAGTTATGAGGCTTATTACGAGACCATTGTAATTCAACCACGTCTCTTAGTTTTTCATTGCATTTGGAAGACTTCAATAAACTCTCGTTTAATTAGGCAAGCAGGTGGTGGTGGTGGTGGTGGTAGTGGTGGTTATATTTCGGATGGTGAGAGATTCTTCTTCCGGGATAAGCGATGTAGCTAGAAAGAATAAGAAGAAGGGAACGTGTCTAGGAGATCCAGATCGTGCCACAGATTGGCCATCATCAGGTGAGATTAATCATTTCGAACGTAGTGATTTGACTCGATCTCTTCGTAATGAAGACACGACGGAGGAAATGAATTGCTTCGCATACCAAGGAATTCATCAACCTGTTCTTCATATCTTCTCTCTCTCTCTCTCGAGGTTATCAGGAGAAATCAATCTTTCACCACTCTAATATTTTATTGGCATGAGCTACTGTGAACTCGCACTTTCTTATAATAATAACATTATATCTCATCGTCATCTCACAACCACTCTACAAAATCATCAGCCCAATTTTCCCACAATCTACTTCTAGTCTTCTAATAAAACTCTCATCCTTTGATTTATTCCCTACCTTCTTAGATTACCCATCATTTTTTGTGCCTCTTCTTTTTACTTCTTGTTAGTTTTGCTACCATGCAAGCAAAGGTTTCGTCGTTCGACACTCAAGTTTGACGAGAGAGTCTCTTGGTGAAATTATTATTAATTGCTCGACCCTGAACTCTCGTCGGTAGCAAGTACAAATAAAATATCACACACACTCACAACAGCCTTCATTTATTATTAAGGAATCGGTTTGGCTTATCATCACAAAGCAAATGAGATATGAGAGCACAGGACGTTATCGACACGTCTTTTGATGCTTTGTGAGTAAAAATCAATTACATGGAATATATGAGTGAGGATGTTATAGTTTGATAGTGTGATTCTTCACTATCTCCTGCTGTTTGCTATCTGTTCCTATCCTAAGTTAGCTGCACACTCCCCGTCTATTTGTACACATCCTTCCTTATAGCTTAATGATTCGGGAGTAGTTCCCACATCATCAACTTGCACACAGAGTGACTGTGTTTAAATTAAATAGATGTATATGTGACTGTGTGGAACTTAAAAACTTTGAACTTCTTGTTCTCGTCTCCTGCTCCTTTTAGGGTTTAATTACGAAGTGCAATTAGCATTAACACGAAGGAACTAAAAACTACCCGAGGATTATTAGTCATTAAGGTAACATTGTTGTTCATTAAGTTGTACACACGAAATTCCTGTCTTTACGACTCTTTTTCACGACGCGTAATAATATAGGTAATAGTAAAAACGAACGAGAATTCATATACACTGCCCTGATTTCTTAAGGTGACTCTGTAAATCTCGTTTCCCTTCAATATCTTCTTCTTCTTCTTCGTACATACATAAACTCTCCTACCGATTTTAATTGACTCGAGCTTTTGTTTCTTCGAGATCTCATCTCACCTTTCGTGTAATTGGATTCCCCACTCAATTGATTTCTCTTCGCCTATTCATCTCCAATTATAAACACCCATTCTCTCGTATCAGCAGGGAGTTCCATTTCCTCACCACTACTCCAAAGTGTCCGCAGGAAAATTTCCAAAATTTTGATCTCTCCTCAAAATAAAGCATCCTATGCGTCTTTTTGCGAGTCAATTGGAGTTCTGGGAGCCAAAAAGAAGCTTTCTCAAAGTTTCCTTCTGTGAACAATTCTATTCGCTTCTCTCGCGTAATGATGATTATTTGTGTAATTTCCCTTCAGATCCAAAATAATCATCTCACGACATTCAAATGGCAGCTTTGAGTTTTTTTTACTGCCAACGTCTGTGATTATCATTTTGCTTCCAGATTATGACTTCCTTGATGGCCCTCAGATTAGCCATGCTTTATATTTGGCTTCGTAATTAAGTTCCACTAGCCCTCTTCTCCTCCTCATCGTTCGTGGCTGACAGTAGAAAAGCAGAAAAATAGAAAATCCTTCTATGGCTTCGAACAACCTGCCACGGATGGAAGGAAATCTCATCAGCCCTCCATGCTTCATTTCCTTCACCTCCAAATGCAATTCGAATGCACTCGATTTGCACGACTCGGCTAAAATTAGCTCAGAGGCACATCTCTCTCAAGTTTGTTGCATCTCCCCAAAGTATATGTGTACGCACTGTGCCATCATCATTTCTAGTCACAACCTAACCTCCTCCTTAACGAACTCCAAATCTACTTTCTCTAACCAAGATGACTCTTTGCAATAAGAAACATGAGAAAACGAGTTAGCTATCTGTATGTGTATGTTGCCTGGAAGGCACAGAATTAAATCTCTCATGCTTTTTCATTCAATTCTACTGCGCGGCGGCACAGGTCTCACGAATCGAATTAAAAATCCACTCTCAATCGTAAGGTCACATAGCCTGTGGGTGTCTTTGTCAATAATCAAGGAAACTAATTACGAAATACAAATAGAATCAAATTGGGTTTAGATTAAAATGGATAATAGCAAGCGACCTTAAAACTTTTACGCGATAACGAAGGAATGACTAATTGTAAGCCACAGAGAGTCATGACTTGAATCATCTAATCGCTCAAAAACAACAATTACTCTCCACTAAATTGTTGCGATTCTGCTAAAACCTTTTGTGTGACTAACTTTCAGCGGAAGCCTATCTAGCAGAAAACCTCAACAAGGCTTAAAATAAGTAATGAAAGATTGTCTTGACTAAATGACGCACAAATACTCAAAACTTATTCACAACTACCTCACTTTTCGCATGCTCTCGTTCTGTATATACATTGTTTAGTTTTAGTTGATTGGGTGTAAGGAGTAGTGTGACATTTCCAATCAATCTCAACCAAATGCAATCTAGATGATGCGAAGGCTTTCATGCAGGTATAGTCACCATCACCATTATAGGATATGGATGAATGTTGGAAAGATCCTGGGAATTTAAACTGCAATGTCACTTGGTTTTTATTCGGGTAGTTTGGCAGATAGTTTCCTTCGAAAGTAACGTATAGTAAAAGATGAAGCGAAGAGTTCACTGACCAAAATATACCACACGTTTCACTAACTGCAAACTGCCACAAAATCTATAAAAACATTTCCTGAGCTTATATAAGCTCTCGCAGGGCACAAATCTGCATTTACGAATGAATGTATAATCCTTCTTATATCCCACATTCAAAATATTCGAATCATTCAAATGTCTCTCTGTGTGTCCTTAATTAACCAAGCAGCAGATTCCAATCTCTCGCAGAACAAGTATAGAATCCAATTTGAGAAATTACACTTATTGTCTATTTGTGTGTGAGAGATTTAAGTCCTTAATTTTTCCTTTATCTAAAAGACAATAATCGCCGCACCAACTCTCCTTTCATAGTTTAATTCATAATTACGGGATTATTAGTAATTGAATAATTTATGAAATAAATGGGCGAGTGAGAAAACTGGCAAGAAAGTTTTGGGATGAGGATGACGAATGGGTGTTTGCAATGGCCAATTAAGCAGGGAGGTGGCATTAAAAATTATATAGAAAAAGCAAGTTACAGATGATGATGCCCTAGTTTTCTTGTTCACAGGAAATTTTAATGGCTTATTATTAACTAATCTCATTTAAATCGCTTCCATCAGCTAGACTTGTAATATAATAAATGTGTTCTTCTCTTAATTAAAACCGTGACCATCACTGGTCATCTCATATATAGATGTCTGGTGTCTGTGATCATGATGATGATGAGTATGGTGACCAACAACTCGTTCACTACCCAAAACTATATTATACTTATGATGATGATGATGAGACAGAAAGACAGAAAGTGAGACTCGTTTCCCAAGCGAGATATAAGGCGAGAGGTGTGTCATTATGTTCTCAGCGTAGAAATGAAATTAAGTAGAAAGCATAAAATAAAGTGTGAATCTTTCCAGAAAGAGAAAAAGTTAGAAACTGTGCTTACCGGTTGTTTTGATTGGATTTCTGTTGGGCTTCATTTTTTAGTCCGGTTTGAGAGATTCTACAAAAAGACAAGATGAAACTTTTATTATTAGGATTGAGATTTCGCGAAGTTGAGTGATACGGCGAGGAGTGCAATAAATGGAGAGCTATGAGACTGAAGATGAATTCCAAAACAGTTAGTGCTGAGACTCACCTTTTCTTTCCATTTCCAATCTTGTCGAGCTCAATGTGCCGGTAGGAAGCATAGGCAGCCATGGTGTATCTGTGTATATGTAGTTCTGGAGATGATTTCCAGGCAAGTGAGTGAGACAAAACGATATGCAATATATATAGCGTTGTTGAGGTTATTCTGAAGGGCTGGGGCTTTCTGGCTGAAGAGAAGGCGACTACTGAGAGGGAGAGGGTGAGTGAGTCAGGTAGTCGTCGTCTTCTGAGTTTAAATCCCCGTCTCTCATCTACACGTCAGTAGAATCAAGTGAATCAACACAACAATGAAGTTTAAATGGACTTTTTAAAGTGCAACTAGTGCAACGGGGAACGAGTTTGTCCTCCCTCGCCAACAATCGAGATCATCTCTACTTCCTCTCAAACTTCATTCCTCAGTTTTCTTATCCGACATCCGACGACTCATTCCTTCTCATCCGACCTCTTTCCTTATATATTACATACATTTTTGTTCGTCCTGCGTCTCCTAGAAACCCAATCGATACATTTCCAGCCGTACACTAATCAACTAACCTTCCTTATTATTATTAACACGCTTATATGTGGTGGGGGAGGAATCATGCGACCGTGCGAGTGTGTATGTATCTACGTATGTACGTGTGTATATATTTGTCCCTGCAAGAAATGAGAGAAGGGAGAGTGTGTTTCTTATTTCCTACAAATAAAAATAGATGTTCGAGAGGGGCTTTTGCTTTATTACGGCGTCTGGAGTTTTGCAGGGCTCTCCTCATCGCGTTCCTTTCTCGTGGGATTTCCATCACTTTTACATGCACACAGCGTACTCTCCTCTAACATGTATTATGTTGGTTGTTGGTTGTTGGTGTGGAGGGTTGTAACCAGAAATCGGGCGAGGGAATGAGGTCAAAATCGTGTATGTAAAATGTAATCCACGAAGATCATTTGGCAGGCGGACATCAATCCCATTGTCACGTCTAATAATCTCCGATTCCCTAGTTGCTGCGAACACCTCCTCCCCTCTTCATCTCATCTGTAACAACGAAGACATCAACTTATCTCCAGCTCTTTAATGGAAAGAGAGACTGAGAGAAAGAGAAGAGGTGTCGATTGTCGATCGATGCAAAATTCAAACCCTCAGATTACTGCTCTTTACTATACAACTGCATTATTTTTATTCGACTACATCTTAAACGAAACCAACGGGCTTCGTTTGATTGAGATTTTATCTCTCCAACGAGGAAAGATGAGTTAGAATGCATATATGTATATGGTTTATAGTTGGGTACAACTTTGTAGTTTCTGTAAAAAATGGAGAAAATGGTGAGACCACAGAGGAAAAAAAGATGAGACAGGTGAGTGGAATGGAATCTGAGGAGCCAACCTCAAGTGAGACGTAAACTACATATTATACTACATACACTTTTACTATACACACATTATCATTCGTTTGTTTGAGATTTAGTTTAGAATGTGATACAGTTTCCTCTGCACTTTTTTTGCACACAGACCTCGTCCATCAAATGGCTCCAATTCCACCTGCATTTTAACATTTTTAACGTGAAATTTAAGAGGAATCGGAAATCACGTCGGACTGGTCGGAGTCATTTAAAATTCTTTACTTATTGTTGTTGTATATTGCCAGTCATTCAATGCGCAATGTGAGAGCGTCTCATCCTCGTCATGAGCTAACTACCCATATAGTTTCCATTGTAATAATTATGTGTAAGTAGGTAGAAGGCTGTTTGAATGGTGCTATAAAACACGAGAATTTTAAGCATATTTTTATTTGAAATTTAAATGGTCGGGTATTTCTGTATTCTAAATGTCATTGCTCAAGTTCAATACTTGGGAGAGACGAGGAAATGGATGATGGGAACTACAACAAAGGGACCGAGATGAGAGGTTCGTTTGTATGTAAAAACGATAATAAATAATGTGTTTAGAAACATAAATTCCATTGTATCTATTTAAGCTTCTGCTGTACACTGCTTCCACTTGTCCTCCGCATTTATTATTGAGTCAGTTCCACTATTTCCAGACTTAATTTATTTATTACCCCCGAAAGAATATTATGATGGGGAGGAAGGAACATCAGAGCAATCTTTATGCGTACATATAAATATCTCTCTCTCGTCTTTTGTTCCATATGTATCTCTGTAAGTGGCAGTTTTATCGCCCAGGATGCTTCACAAAATTACATCATGCAAACAAAGCTATCTATCTGTATAATATGATGCTGAAGGAATATTAAAAGCGAAACGCTTGTGCGTGGCTGAGATTTTATTGAGCGAAGTGATTATTGTTCAGATTCTTGATTAATGACGGACGAGTATAAAAAAGATTAATTGAAATGGACACACAATGTAAAGAGCAACACTACTCCGCACCCCTCTTTATCATCTCATCCTATTCAACTTTCTGACGGGGAATTATTTTGTTATTTGTATCGTTTTGATTTAATTTGTTCCTTTCTGTCAGGTGAATGTACAGCAGCAGTTTCTATGCGTATGCATATAAAATATACATATATATGCAGAGAGCCAGCAGTGTCAAGAGTGTACGAGATTTTTTAAAACATGCTGACATTTTGCTCATCTCCCCTTCTCATCATCGTTGCGGAACAATCTTTGCTAGTGGAAATAATTGGGTTGCTGTTTGCTGGTGACTTGGAGCATTTCTGATGATGAGTAGTAGTTTGTCCAGGAAAAAGTAAACGCATCATGTGTCACACATTTATTCAGTCAAGTCTGTGGCACGCACAAAAGTAATGACAGCCTTTTCACGCACACCTCTCTCTCTCTTCCTTTTTTGTTCCATGCTGACACAAACACCAACCATTTTTAGGGAATGTGGCTCTCCAAAATCTCTGGAAATTTCTTGAGGAATCCTTACAAAAAGTTTAGAGAGAGGTCTCCTGGAGTTCTACGGATGAACGATGTGGCTTTACTGCGGGAGATGAAGCCAAATACAGTGGACACTTATTCTTCCTCATCAGACTACACCTTATATCCATTATTTACAACCACACTACGCACACCTGAGCAATAAGACTTCCAAAGTCATCTCATATCTCCTTCCACTCGTATAGAGTAATTATTTCCGTTCTAGCTGACATTCTACTTACCTATATCGTACCTCGTTAAGTGCTTCACTTTTTAATGAGTCTCACTTTTAAATTACTTCATCACCATTATTTGCGGTTATGTTTACATTTCAGACGCGAGCAATTACACACACACACATGAACCAGAGCACTGTCTATGATTCCTACGTAGTTTTGAAACCGATATCTGATAACCTTGAGCGACAGGGAAATTGATTCATAAAGAAAAACTTCTTGAGGTTTCTTCCATCGACAGTGAATTGCGTTGATGATGATGATGATGATGTGGAATTCATAATATAGATATGATCGTGTGTGTCTCAGATTTCACTGATTGCACAATCATAATCTCTCCTTGCCATTAATATACGATTACCTTTGTGGTCACATAATTCACATGTCTACTCTGCGAGTCTCATCGACGAACACAGAACAACAAGAAGAAGGTTACGTGTATTCTTTCATATATAGATGTCTGTGTGCATGTTTACATTTTTACATAATTCTGGGAGATTCGCAAAATGTTTTGAGGGTATCGATTGTCTCGAGAGATATATTTTTATTAAAAAGGAGTAGGTTGAAGATATGAGATTTGAGAGTCCCTGAGCGACTGCATAACATTTAAAGAGATTTTCTCAAGAGTTCACTTAAGCGAGGAGAGTTGTATGAGCTTAAGTGAGGGTGAAGATTAAGAAGATTATATATATGTATTGCTGTAAGCTGCTGGTTGTTTAAAATGTCGGAGGATTTTGACTTTTATATTCCGCATCTCCCAACGGTTCAATAAAAGATGACATTTGGGAAATATCTACTAAAGATAATATAATGATGAGACGCTGCTGGTTGGAGCGGAAAATACTTTGAAATCTTTGCTCATCCATATTTCCGAGAGTTGTTCTTGCAACGGGAAAGAAAAAGAAGTGATTGTTCACCTTAATTGACAAACTATTAGGCCTCTTATTCTATTTTGTGCTAACGGGAGGGCTGCTTAAGTGAAAGATGGGCACTTATGAATGGGGAGGAGGTTGTTTTGGTGCATGTGCAAAAGTGCAGGGGATGTGTCAACTTGTTACGCTTTCGTAACGTGTGACATTTCACGCTGAGAACGAGATGGTGAACCGCCAATGATGACAACCAGTTCAGTCGATTTCCCTCAAAGATTTCACGATCATCTTACTTTAAACTTTTACACATTCATGGGAATCTTAATATTTTCATACGAGTCTTTTATGTCGCCTGACATCCACCCGAATTCTGTCCCACTTTACCACCACCTGCGTCACCCAAAGAAACGAATATGAGTGTGCGTATGAATTACTCGCTTTATGATCTATGGATATTATTAAGTAATGAGCAAAGTAATAATAATAATAATGATTAAGTAAAGAGCATGTTGTGTGGAATGGAGTGAACAATTAGCTTATCAGAAGGTGCATCTCTGGCTGTTAATAAGTTTATTCACTTCAGGTGAGGTTATTGAGCAGGCAGAGTCTTAAAATAGGGAATGCTGCTGCAAGGTAGTATGTGTATATGTGTAGTAGTAGTAGTAGTAGTAGTAGTCGTAGGTAGGCAGTGTGGATGATTACAGGTATTATATGCTTCTCGTCTAACGGAGAGAGACACCTGAAGCCAAACAACCGATTACTCCTCGCCCATTAAACAGATTTGTGTTTAGAGAAGTGTAAATGATTTAAATAAATGACTCCTACTGAGGAATCACGATTATTGGGAGACTATATGCATGCAACTTACCTGGATTCATTTTTTACCCCATCACGTCTCTCTTCTTCTAATCATACCCATTCTCTTATTATTAGCCCTAATTTGCATCTCGAGAAACTCAAATCTCTGCAAATCATAACGGACTGAACGCGGACACATTTTCGCGAATGTTATTCCCTTAATGAGCCATGAATTCGTTGTTTCTCCACCTTCTTCTTCTCCTTTACTACTTTCATTCATTCATTAAACGAAGAGGTTCTCTTATCTCTATTATTAATTCATTCTTACATTTCCCACACGAACTACTGAAAATCCGTACCAAGCATATTATAATCCTTCACAAATAATAATAAAATAAGTGTGTGCTTTACTTTCGTGTACAACAGACTAATCTAAAATATTTATACTTTGCATACATACATGTATATATATACGAGCTGCAAGCTGCAATGTGCATGACATACGGAGTAATTGCTGGTTAGGTTTTAGAAAGAGTCCGTCATCTGCACACAGAGGTCTGTTACGTAAAATGTGTGCGAATTATACCCAACAACAACACGAGACAGCATAAATAATAAATGGGGATTTATGAATGGTTTTATACGATAAACCTGACTCACTTCAAAGAGAGAGACACACACACCAACATTTTTTATAACGGGCCTTGTCTCTCTCTCTTTCTCAGCTTCTTCTGATGATTCCTCAATTTTATTTTTAACTTATTATTATTTTAGAATTTGAGCGTAATTAAAATGGGAGATCGGGTCTGTGGGAATGGAAACGGTGATTATTTCCCGAGAGACATACACACAACACAAGGAGTCTATTGTTTGTCATGTCATCGCATCTTTTCAGAGAGGAATGTGGGTCTCCGATGAAAGAACTTTTGAAGAAGACGAGAGCTGGTTGTTCAAGGTGGTTTCCTCGATTTTTAATGACATTGTAATAATAATAATGCCACTCTGCGTCTATAATAATAATACTGTGAGATGCTCTCGTTGCCACAATGAAGAAGTGCAAATACAGTTTGGCCAAGAAGCCACAGAGAAAAGTCGGAGGCTTCTTCTTCTTCTTCTTCTTGGGCTGTTTGAGGTTTCACAGCCTTATTTGCTTTTTACTTTTTTACACGGCGGTCTACATTTCTTCATCATCATCAGTCATAGCTACCACCACACAGAACTGAAGTCATCTCGCATGTATATAATATGTCCCCAATCCTCCACACTGCAGTACAGTCCCCTGCTCATATGTCAAAGTTCAGTCGACCGTAAAAAAAGTGAGTTTCAGAAGTCAATATAGATGAATGTTCGAGATAGGAACTCATCTGCATTGCTAATCCTCTCACACGGTCAGCAATTATAACCTACTTTTCACTCACTCTCTGCTCATACGTGTATCCTTGCTGCACTTGTAAACTATGTAAACTTGTAAGTCTTTTGTTTCAAAGTCGTAAATTATGCGCATCTAAAAAGTCCTGTCAGCCACGTCCATTGTACTCAACTCCCAGGGGGGTTCTCCCGAACTCTCCATCAAAATCATCTCTTTTATTTCATCTCTCCTTCAATGAATGAAATGAATCCACATTATTACATGCATTCTCTCTTTGGTCTCACTTTCCCCCAGCCTCTCTGTTTTTCCGGAATGCTAGTAATGCTACACGTGTTTAGCTTTGTTTTGGGTTTGCACTTGCCTTCCAAGAAATCCGGATGAATTACTTACAATATTGTTTGGCGAGGCAGCATATGTATGTAATATGTAATAATAATAAGCTTCCTTATCAGTTTGCTTTTGCTTTGATGACTGTAAGAGAGTAAATATGGGACACGTTTCTGCCTTCAACTTATCGCCCTCAATGATAAGTCTTTTCTTATCGTCTCTCTTTCTAGTCATAGTGAATGTCTCTTCATTGCCCCTTGATACGCATCCCCCAGGGTTTACCTCTGCAACTTTTAAGCATGCAGAAAGTGGAGACAAGCTCAACTTTGACTTTGACATGGATCGGCATTTGTGGTTTGATTTCTCCGAGGCCGATGTCGACGAAAGCAAGGGTAGACGCTATCTAACACTTCCTAATAGGAAATCCGCTGGAACTGTTTGTCTCAATGGGAGGTAAGTCGGATGAACTATTGTCATATAAACAAGGGAGGGACATAAATTATTCATCTCATGGATTTTCATGACGCCGTAGTTGGTTGGGTTACGCGAAACCGAATCTGGTAGCTAAAGACATCAAGAATGTTACAATACTCACTGGAACCAACAATTGTATTGACGTAAAGAAAGTACGACATTAAATCTAATTCCGAGAAATATTGTTTGCTTTTGGCAGTTGGTGCAAAATGGTAATAAGATATTTTTCTGTAGATGGGTATCAATTCAATGCAACCAGTGAGTCCAATCCGCTACAAACCTGATAGTATTGCAACTTTTGTAGACAAGTATTTTGGATCACTAGGAAATGTGTTGACACCTCTTGAGAGGAAGTTTAGAAAGATCCGTTCCGAAGTCCTACCCAAAATGAACTCTTTTCTTATCAGCGGAAGCTCGCCACTGACAATCGTAGATACTGTGGGGAAAGTATATTGCTTTACCCCCAAGGGCAAGTCAAAGAATGCTATCTGCCTTGTCCCTGATGTAAGTCTGATTGGATTGTCCTACAAGAACCCTTTCACGGCAGTTATGAAAGGTTGTAATAAGGACAAGTCCAAATATACCAAGAGTATTGATCTCTCAAACTGTCATGAATTCGGAACCAGTACTGCCCTTACAACGGCCCAAGCAACTAGTAAGCTGATTAGTTTGAGATTTTCCCCATCTTTACTTAAATAGATAATAATATAATTTCCAATTGTAGAACAACAGTTGGAAGCGGGGGACTTAATAACAGACTTAATTGGAGGTGGTGGTGGTGGGGGTGGTAGAACGCATTGTCCTGATATACCATATTACATTGACACTTCACCTCCTGACTATAATATCTTAAAGAAACTGCTAGAGATCCGATTGGAACACAACTTCAACATGGATTCCCAGCTACTGTGGCCTAGAAAACCTAAGCTAGTTTGGAGGACAAGTGTGAGCGACACTGTGTTCGCAATTGTCTCAGCGATTTGTCCTCCCAACCTCCTTAACCCGTTTTTTATGATGATGGTGCGTGAGTTCTTTGTCTACCATTTGGACGAAACATGGAACTCTGCAATAAAACTGCCACTTGGAGAGAGAGAAAGTCCTATCGTAGCAATTAGGCTGACCGAGTGTTTGAATAAAGCAGAAAGATATTCTACTTCAATGCAAACGGTTTGAAAAAATTCAAGAATGTTTAAATGAAACTGTTTATACATTATAACTGACAATGAGATATTGTTCATTTGGGAATGGACTTGCAGGGAATGCTTCAAAGTTTCCAATCATTTAGAACAGAGGCAGACAAAATGAGGGTCCTTCATCGAAACCTCACTTTAAACAAACTTTACGACCCAGTGATCGAAATGGCTTGGGTATCGTTTAATCTCGCATATGGACTATGTCATCACTTCAACGAAGCCCATTCCGACTTTTTCGACCATTTTTTACGCACCGTCAATAATCTTTACTTTGGTCCGTTGGCTAAGCGATGGTGAGACCACTCATGTTCATGTTCAGCGTATCTGGAAATTAATTCATATTAAGATGGAGCGTAAATACTACATACATACTTATTATGTACAGGTTGAAACCAAAGATTCCTCCAAGCACTTTCAGATATCTGTTGGGCGGATTTGGAGTGGAGGAACAATTCGAGAGCCTTCAACTATGTGCAAGTTCAGTGTTGCAACTCACAAGGAACTTTGAACCCTTTGGCAGGGCTACTATTATGTAGGAGTAAGTGTAATAATAAAGATTAAAGAGAGTAGGGGAACTAATGAGACACATCCTATGTGCGTTGTTATTCGTCACCACGAGAATTTCTTGAGAAAGCAAAGCGTCTGTGGCGTTCTGGTCCAGGAGGAATCATCATCAGTTCCACTCGCATCTCTTCTCTTCCTTTATCTTCATCTTTCCACACTGCATTAAACTTCTTCACTCTCCATTAAGTATATAGTAGATTCCTCCTGGAACTCACATTAAGGAGAACTTTAAAACGAGTTGCTGGCAAGTTGAAACAAGTGCCAAGAAACAATGGATGATGATTCATGTGGACAATTATTGTGGTCAATGGAAAGTCATCATCATCAAAGGAAGCAGCCGCCGTGATTTACCTGAGCAATAAAATGGATTACTCAGATTGTCACAAATCAAAAGGTGATTTGTGTCTGTAAACGAGATGACAGGAAATCTCCAATACTTCGCATGTATAAACTTCTGAAAGTCCGTGTTATAATTTGTGTGTGTGTGTTTATGAAACAGCATATTATAATATTTTATTACTTTAAGTCTCCCTTTGTTTTGAGTTGTTGACGGAAATTGACATGGCGTGACATGTCAGCAAAGATGTAAAAAACGTGGTCGTGATTCAAGTCTGTTGAATCGTGTGGACGAGAACACAAAGTACAAAGCATCGCTTGTGTATCTTCCTTCACGATCAAGCAATCTAATAATGATTTAAACTTGTAATCCTACCGACAAGAAACTTTGTGTAGAACTTTGTAAAAGAGTCGACGACGACAAGTGTGCCAAAAAACAGGAGCATTTTTCCGTTATGAATAATAATAATAAAGCCGGTGCCAAGAAATGTTTATTGCTGGAAACGTCGTGTAGAAGAAGATGTCAATGGAGTGAATGATTAGGAAGGATTGCCTTAAGGGGAAGAAGAAGCAGAACAGGTTTCTGGGCAAGACCTAGTTAACTTTTACGACTGCTTCGTGCATCAACGCTGCCTCATTTGTGAATGACACGTCTTAATCTTCCAATTAAAGAGATCCAATTGATTAATTCGTGTAATCATCACTTCATTCACACTCACATTTGCTAAATACTACGCACAACCAACTATTACTCACTTACAACTGGTTCTCATCAACAAGTCATACAAAAGATGCTGAGACCTGAGATAATATGCGTGTACCCCTGTCTATATATATGCATACTATATGAAGATGTTTCAGTTACAGTATTGGAAAACAATGAATCTCTCAAAGAACATGGGGCAGGCTGAACGCTCCGAGTATTCAGGTTGAATACTTGTACTGCGTATTTAGCTTTCTACAATGTTTTTTAAAGAAAACACAATAATACTACTAACTACTGACCTGTGGTCAGTGATGAGACCTGCAGTGGTTTTAAATTCTCTACGTTTCTCTCAAGAGATACGCGTCTCCTGTGTTGTTTCTTCTTGTTAGCGATAACAAGACACACCAATTTAATGAAGGGGAGACGGGGAGAGAGTTTGTTTTCAGAGTAACGACTTTGTAGTTTATGTTTCAAGTTGGTAAAAAACCGTCTCTACCCAAATATTTCTCAAGATGAATGCCTTCTTAATTAGCGAATATAAACTCCAGAAGGAAAGTCTCAGGAGGAGCAGAAGATGCAGAGCTTCGGTAGCCAGGGCGCCTAAATTTCTCTATAAAGCGAACCATAAAAGTCATAAAACGAAAAGATTTCTCACGACGTACATACAAAAGATTTTGACCAAATGACACTGACTTAGGAGAGAACAGGTGAAGAACAATCGAACGATATGAGAAGGAGATTCACACTCACCTGTGGTGAGAATCTTGCTAAGTGTCAACTCATAAATTCACCGTATACTCTTCTTTCGACTGAAAGAGACTCAAAAAAGTTCCCATGAGCCAATTATGACTGACATTCAATCCACCGCCCTCGTATCATTTTTGTTTGCAGGCTTCACGTATTCGCAAAACTACTTTATTTTTTAGTTACTTTCGCGAGATTTGAGTCTCTCACCAATCTCACCTTTTCTCGTAGGGAAACTGCGAGGAGATGAGTAAAGCATGTACATATAATACACCATATGCCTTTAATATCGATGCTATAGTAGTTAAGCGAAAAGTTAATTAAAACCCGTACAAGTTTAAATCTTTAAGCATGCAAACGTGTGAGTATAGAAGTCCACGCTTCTCTCGAGATTTTAAAAGAGCAAAAAAGTAATAATTGGGAAATTGAGAAGGAGCAAAAAACATCAGCTTACTGTTTAGTGGGACACAGAATGAAAATATTATAAGTTGTTGAGGATTAGCAGTATTCACACATATCCATCCATCCCTTACTATAAACAGCAAAAAGACATTTTTTCCGTCGAACACATTTGAATTAACTTTAAGCTTTCCATCAAGAAGAAGTCTCTGCTGCTGGTGTTCCCTTCTTCTGAAATGAAATGCTTTTGCATCTCTTCGTATTACGGTTTTTCTTAGTTTTTTGCCAGAGATTTCTCCCCGAGTAAAAACACTCGAGAGAGACTTGCAATAACAAGCCTCTCTAAGTTATTGTTGGAAGATAATGAGATGTACATGAGGATTTCTGAGGAAAGAAATAGTCTTAAAAGTGTTTGCGATGCTTAAAACGTAAATAAATAGGGTGAGTACAAAATGAAGGCTATTAGAGAAACACAATGTGATCAATCTCGGAGGAATTCAAAGAAAGCACAGCATAACAGCAAAATCTCTCGTCGTCGAAGACTCACTCTGCTAAGGAATTAATTTGATTGTGTTGTTGAGTAAAAATAAATGTGAATTAACAGTACACACATGTGACCCACTCACAACTTTCGACATGAATGGAATTGTGCAAAAAATGAGATTGGGGATTTTGCATGGAAGGCTTAATACTACGACGACGATGAAGAAGTATTTCTACTACTACTACTACTACATATGTGAGGATTAATGGTTTGAAGAAATGATCATAATGAATCATCTTCTTGGTAGATTAAGCCTTCATTCAAAATGTAACCGTAGTTTGTCAAGAGAGTTTTTACCCGACTTTTGTTGTCGGATACGAATAAGCAAACATATTCACAGCGTGTTGATTATCAAATCATTAGTTATCGTTCTACTTTTACAAAGGCAAAAAATTATAATTTTTGTCTTCCCTATTCATGCCCATCATGCAACTAGGCACTGCCTATGCGTCTTCTGTGTTGAGTGCTTATCAAGAAACACTACTATCAATTTGACGTTGTCTCAAGTTGCCTCCTCGGCCGGAGAGGAGAGAGGCCGTGGGGGTCTCTGGCGGAATGGCGGGAAAAGCGGACCGGGCAGCGGTTTCCATTCAAATTCAGAAGACAACAACCA
>Ga0194135_10000613_pt1 | contig 21053 bp, 20 predicted proteins | sample LitLau_LLRF_2013_FD_134024 | JGI IMG/M metagenome (GOLD analysis project Ga0194135, IMG submission 134024) | Freshwater sediment microbial communities in response to fracking from North America - Little Laurel Run_MetaG_LLRF_2013 (version 2) | ecosystem: Environmental > Aquatic > Freshwater >...
GCTCCTCCTGGATATCAGCTCCTCCTCCAGCCTCCTTCTGTTGTTCGAGTCAGTCCAAGTCCTACCACTGCTCTAATCACAACAGGTACACTACAAAATTGATCAAAGTAATTGAATTTCTGAATTCGCTCAATGCAATTTTGTTTGCATAGGGTCGCAGGTCCCTCTCGGTAGTGGGTTGACCCCGGTATTGGTTATTCAACGAGAACTTGGGTCGACACCGTTACAGATGCAGTGCCCCTTTTGCAACGCCCAGATGACAACAGTTACGTACTGCAAGCCTTCCCCGTGTGCGTGGGTAGCTGTGTGTTTATTAATGCCCGTCGTAAGTCCAGAGGGTTGCGTAGGGTCACGGCGGCTCAACGTTAGCAAGAATTTACACCACGATTATCTTTGATTCCAGGCCATGTTTGCATGGATCCCATTCCTGATTTGCCAGGACAAGGAGCATAGGTGAGTTTCTGTCCCATATTCAGCCGTGGGAATATTTTGAACCATACATTACTAAAAATGGAGCTGATTCCTAATTAATTTTAGATGCCCCATCTGCGCCGTTAGTGTCGGGAAACACACTGATCCCACCTGCCATTGAGCGGAGACAACAAGGGAGACGAGCGTGAGAAAAGAAAGAGAAGGGAGACTCAGGGACACCAGGCAGGAGGGGTCGTATGGATCATGTCGTATCCGACTTCATAATTCAATATTGACTTTGACCCGAGGAATTTACAAAAATTCATTAAATCTGTACGATTTTTATTCTTCAAAACTGAAATATCTTCCTGACAACTAAAACTCCATGCGGGGAGGAGACAATAACGGTTTGTTAGGCTTGCTAAAATGTCATGATCTCATTCGAGATGATGCGTCAATTCCCAGAGGAAATATTTTAATTAATCCGGATCATCATGGGAGATCCCTCCGGCGGAGTCCCGCATCTTCCGGGATCCTTAAACTTGTCCAAGAGGGATTTTGAAGAACTATTAGCCATTGTTGCAAAATCAAAGGAGGATGAACTGCGGAATGGGTTAAGTGCAAGTCAGCAGCGTCGCTCTACTGTAAAGAGGAAGGGGAAGAGCCGAAGTGAGCAAGCTGGAAAGGATCAAGCCCAAGCACTCAACTCCATCAATTGGCTCGTGGACCAGGAGGAGGAGCCAGAGATTGACCAAGGGTGAGAGTTTGACACCAACGGACCCAATTTCCCAAGATCCACTCCACAGTTGACCTTTTGATTTGATTTTTAATAGGATTGCCTGCTGCTGCGGTTGTTGTTTCCATCGCCGTAAACCCCGTGAAGGCCCGCCGGAGAACCGAACAAAATCCGCCATGCAAGCCATTCTGTAAGTCATTTCCATAATATTCAGCTTGGCTGGTCGCAAGTACTCAGTCCAAGTTTTGACTTCCGGTTCTGTATCCCACAGGGCTTGGGACATACATCACTGCAAGGATGCCGAGGATTTCCTAGGGCTCATGACAATGGTGACCAAGAATGCGGAGGAGACGGTTCAAGGGCTCCATTCAATCCTGGCCAAACTCTCCTACGTGGGAGACGAAGACCCGGAAGTGGAGAAGCTGAGTATGGTCGGAGGCTACTTGTGGCTCATCACCTATGGCATGCAGTACATTACCATCTCTCGAGCTCTTCCGCCTTCGGAACCCAATTCCGCTGGCTCGCTCGTCGATCCGGATCCAGATGAAATCCAGTTCCATCCGAATCCACGCCTCAACACGCGAATCATGGAGACGCATCAGGCCTATGAAGAGATTGCCAGAATTGTCCAAGAGTGGGTTCTTCTCACAATGGACTTTCTTCGGCGAATGAAGGATCTTCGGCAAAATGGAGCCCAACTGGTCAGGATCCTACAAAACCGATTCCGATTTAAGAAGAATCCATTCAAGAATTGTCCTGAAGTGAAGCCGCTGGAACTGACGCCAAAAAAGGCCGTCGTCAGAGGAGTGGACCAACCCCAAGCGAGCGTGAGCCTCGTCAACACACGGCACGTCGCGCCAAAGCAAGCCTCCACGCTGAGCCGAAAGAGTCAGTTCCAGTTGGATCGTACTGTCCAGAACCAATCACTCCGAGTCCACTGGAGTCCCGTGGTTGTCCTAGTTCAGGCAATGCCCGGAGGAAGGTGGGATATCTTCAGCAGTCTCGAAACTCCTGAGAAGGTGGAGCTGATCGCCATGTTTATTCAAGAACCCCTCCGTCTCCTCAATTCCTGCACCAAAACTTTCAAGCGGTCCATCGCCCCTTCCGACGTTGTCGAACAACCCGACTCGGAACGCTCCTCATCCATCGTTGAAGTGACGTGTGGCCTCCTCCATTTCACCACCTCAACTAAATTTCAAAACATGAGACTTAGCCCAGCGGAATTGGACTCTTTTGGGAAGACGGTGGACGACTTTTGGCTCACGGTGGACACGCTCCATGAGAAGAGCCTCCAAGTCTCCAGGCTTGTGAGTGAGACGCGGGACATTGTGCGGTCTTGCTACATTTACTCTGACAATTTCTACAATTGGAACCTCAAGAGCTTCGATGTTTTTGAACATCCGAAACAGTCCACGGAGCAGGAGGAAAGGATGAAGAGGTTCGTGACGGACGTGATCGGGACGAAGGACGTTGTGGACGTGGCCAAGTTTTACTCAATTGCGGACTTCACGACGAGTCACTACCAGTACGTCCTCCAGCAGAATCCAGTCTCCTCCCACGGTGTGGCATTGAAGTTGGAGTCTTGGGATGATTTCAAGAATGAGGTGAGCCCTACACATGTCAAGGTCATAGACATTCTACCCATGCATATAGTCGAGTAGACGGAACAGTCGAGTAGACGGAAAACTCACATTTGAATATTTGATTCCAGCCATGGGGTTTGGTGGACAAAGTGGTCGACCAGCGAAAAGCGAATACTCTGCCAGGGAAATCCAAGAGTCGGAATTTCGTCCTTGCCTATCGCACCAGCCTCTAAAGTTTACAAAATCTCTCATCATCATTCAAATTTTTCAATGGGAATAAAAATTTTCAGTATGTGGAACATTATTACTGCCATGGAACGGAACCAGGGTAACCAAAACGAATTTGTTTGTTTGAGTTAGCCGAAACAGAACGATCGAGCTTCATTGGCTCCATCCTTTCTTGCTTTCATCTTCTCAATTTCTGTCAAATTTCTATTGGACTCCCTGGCAGACAGACACCAAGATCCTTATCTCCTTTATTCTCATCACTTTGTCAATTAACTGTTCCACAATAATTGGAACTTCCAGTCATGGAACAACAAGGCCCTCCACCTCCAACCTCACCGTCAACACTTCCTCCTCCCATGGTATGTACATCGTACTCGTTATCTTATCCGATCTTGACTTGACACCCCTAGGGTAAGGTCCACATCCATCCTTCTTAAGGAAATGTGCACAAGTTTAAAAAATATCCAAAAAAATATAATCGGCCAAACCACTCGTTCGGTTATTTTACCTTTCATTCCAAATATTCATCCCCAATGACTATTTATTACTTGCGAGCTTCGTTTCAATTCGCGGGAGGCCATGTTCTTACAACGGGTAATCGAAAACGCTCTCTCATCCCTATATACTCTGATAACGTTGTTTTTAGAATGAGTCGAAACATCGTTTTAATTAATTAAGTAGCATGGGAATGGGGATGCTACCCAAGACCTCAACGAAACGGGTGAAGGAAAGGAGAGATCGGATTAAGAGAGTCAAAATGTTTTACAGCAACCCTCCCAGTATTCACAGCAGCCTGGGCAGTATCCGCCGCAGCAGCAGATGCAAACTGGTAATTACTTGCATTTCCTAACTAACATCACGCTTAGTTAAAATGAATTCTGCTTAATTAGGAGCGGTATAATCATGGATGAAAATTTTATTCCAGGAGGCGTTGCAATCTCTATCGGTGGTGGTACGGCTTATCCGCCCATGTCGCCAAGCCCACAACAAATTACTTGTCCTCAGTGCCACTCATCCGTCACCACTGCCACCCACTGTCGACCATCGCTTGCGGGATGGGTTATCGGACTATGTGTAAGTGATCATGATCAGGCAACAATATCCACATCCAGATCTGTACTGTACTGTACAAATACGCCTTCCTTTCTTCCTTCTTCCAGCTGTTCCCCCTTGGGTTCTGTTGCGTCGCTTGCTGCAACCTTGAAGACATTGAGCACCGGTAAGGTTCATCACCTTCACTTTTGACCCCCAAAACTCCATACCATGTTCATGCAATCAACCACATCCATTCTAGCTTATAACCCTCTCGTTAATTTGTTCCAATTGATTAGATGCCCGGTTTGCGGAACTGTCGTGGGAGTGTACCGGGATCCGACATGTCGTTGAGTCTCCCACTTTCTCCTCTTCAACAAAACCAATCAAAGTCCTCTCAGTCCAAACCCTCGCAGCACAAAATGTAAAACTGTACCTCAAATCATGACCAAAATTAATCTGAATGTAATTGAAGTGCCGGAAGACTGACCGTGCATAAACGAAAAGGAACTCCATTTTAATTTTTGAATTCAATGCCTCCAGTTTATTCCTACAATTTAGTTAGACTAATATAAGCCCACAGGGCGTGAATTGAATGGGATTGAGGATGTTGTTGGCATGTGTTGCGGATAGGTCCTGGCTGGGGACATTAAAAACTGCAAAGATGTCGAGGATTTCGTAAGGCTAATGATGAGAATGGTGGGTGCCAAGAATGCGGAGGAGACGGTGGTCCAAGGGTTCCCACTAGTTCTGGATTGGAGACGATGACTTGGAGGAAGAACCCATTTACGCGTTCTGCTGGCGTGAAACGCTTGGAAGTGACGCCGAAACAGGCCGAGTTCCGGATTTGATGGCCCTGGAATAACCCCGGCCCGGGCGGCTTATGTTGACATTTTGCCCTTTCTCAGTCAAAATTGAGACTCAGAATTAAATCGTCAATTAAAAACCTAACCTAACATACATAAAGGAGGTGCTGGAGTCTCCATTTTGACTTAGGAGGGCACCTTTGCAAGACAAGCCCGGGGTCGAGTATGAGCATCGCTAGCCAGGACGCGGGAAATTATCAAATTCAAACCAAAGTTCATTGACCGACCTTCTTCGGCTCCATTGTTTTCATCATTCTACTGTTTCTCCTTCATACTTCTACTACTTCTTCTACTATCTGTCCACTTTTATTCGAATCCCTGGCAGACTGACACAAAGATCCTTATCTCCTTACTCATCACTTTCTCAATTAACTGTTCTGGAATTGAAACTGCAGTCATGGAACAAAAAGACGCTCCTCCACCCTACTCAGCAGTTCCTCCGGTAATTCACATCATACTCTTATCTTACCCGATCTGGATTTAGGCACCGACCGTGTGTGTGGGGGCAAGGTCCATCCATCCATCCTTCCTACAGAAATGTGTCAGTTTAAAAAATTAGAATTTGGCTATCAGGAGAACAAATTCGCTCGATAAATATTTTACATTTTATTCCAAAAATTCTCAATTCCATTTGATCTTATGTTCTTTGATCTTATGAGCTTCGTTTCAATGCGAGCGAGGTCATGTTCTTGCAAAAGGTAAACTAAAACAATAATCTCTCTGATAGATAACGTTGCCTTTAGAATCAGTCGAAACATCGTCTTATTAAGTAAGAGGAAAATATGGATGCCGACCTCGACCTCACCCAAATGGGTGACTGGGAGATCGGCTAAGAGAGTCATGATTTACAGCAGCCCCCAACCCCACAGCATTCGCAGCACCCTGGGCAGTATCCGCCACAACAGATGCAACCTGGTAATTACTTTTTTTTTCAACTAAATTAAGCTTAGCTTAGTTTAATGGATTCGGACCAAAGCAGCGGTATAATCTTATCATGGATGAAATTTCTATTCCAGACTTTGCGATCGTTATCGGCGGTGGTCCGTCCATGGGACCAAGTCCTCAACAGACCACGTGCCCCCGCTGTCAAGCGACTGTCGTTACCGTCACCCACTGTAAACCATCACTGGTCGCATGGATTGCTGGAGTCGTCATGGTCGTCATTGTAAGATTTTTAAAATGGTACTTATAAACTGGAAAAGGAATAACACTAATTGGCCTCATAAAATGTAGGGCTTATTTCTGTGTGCTTGGATTCCATGCCTCGTTTGTCAAGACCAGGAACACCGGTAAACCACTCTGACTTTTCATCCCCAAACAAGATTCTGCCAACACGGCTCTCCTGACCCCATTAGTATCCTTTTCTTCTTTTTTTTTTCGATTGACAGGTGCCCAGTGTGTGGACAATATATTGGGAAGTATCAGTACTGTAAGTTAGGTAATTGAGTCCACCACGCCCTCTTCAACAAAAACCAAAGTCCTCTCAATCCGCGACCTCACAGCACAAAATGTAAAAATGTACCTCAAATCTGTTAATTAAGCACTCCCGACTGTATGCAAATGGAGTGCGTAAAAACCGACCGTGAGTAAACGAAAAGGAATTCCATTTTGAATTCAATGCTTCCAGTTTATTCCTACAATTTAGACTTGATAGCATGGCGGTGGAAGTGGAAACCAATTTTGATTCTTAAAATTATTACCTCCACGGTCTATTCTCAAAAGAAACCCTTCCCTTGACTTTTAATTAATTGTTAGAAGTTGGAGTAAAATTGTGATTGTGTGATTTTATATACATACGGGGGAGGTGAAGGTGAGGTTAGTCGAAACTGATAAGTTCAGCAGTGCTGGGTTCATTTTTAAGTGCGAGTGGAGTTGGTTGTCCCATGTCGTGGTTTGATCCAGAAGTTGCTGAGGGTGGATTGAATGGGGGTGACGTTGGCATGTGTTGCGGAGGCCCCATCTGCTGCTGTTGTTGAGGTGGTGGTGCCTGATAGTAATTGGGATGATTTTGAGGTGGCATGTGACTCTGTTGCCCACCGGATTGTGGGGCCTGGCCTTGCCCTTGGATCGATTGTTGTTGCGTCTGATCCTGGTGATGCATCTGCCCTTGAATGTGGCCTTGGGGCATCTGCCCTGGGATTTGATGCTGTTGCATTTGGTCCTGGGGATACATCTGGGCTTGTCCAGGTTGAGGACCAGCGGCTGGTGGTGACATGGGCGGAGGTCCTTGCATTTGCATCCCGCCGCCTGGGCCTCGTTGTCCAATGTAGGGATTTGAATAATTGGGAGGTGGAGCCGGGATCCGCTGTTGCGATTGCTGAGCCAAAACTGGGTTGGAATGATGCTGACCAGGAATAAAGTGTTGTTGATGGAGTTGAGCCTGCATGTAGTCGTAATGCATTTGCTGCTGATCTTGGCCTGGCGGTGGTTGCATCACCATTCCTTGCGGCATTTGACCCGGTGGCCCCATGTATCCTAGTAACAAAATAGAATTTGCAACAATCTAAAATCCTCAAGAACATTGGATAGGAAATTGGCCAGAAAAAAAATTATTCACCTTGACCTTGTCCAGGAACTGGATATCCTGCATAAGTGCCCATTCGCTGCTGATCGATTCTCAGCTGCATTTGCCTTTCCTCTTCTTGGACTTTTCGTAGAGCCATTTCCTGTTGCTGCTGGAGCAAAACGTGCTTCTGTTGCCTCATATCCTGGAGTTTAATTTGTCGTTGGATTTTCCGGACTCTCTCAGCCTCTTCAGCAATCTGCCGTTGTTTCTCAGTGTAGTCTTTCCGTAAGTCATCAAGTGCATCCCGAGCATCATGGACTTGAGCCAACTTTTCTTGCAGCGTTTCGTAGTATGCTTAAAAAAAAATATAAAAATCATAAATAATTCATGTCTCTGGTTTGACCTATGATCTGATCTGCTCCTTGACTTAAGAATTTCGTACGTACCTCTGCGGTCATCTTGTACTTTGATGTAATTCAGTAATTGGGAATGAAGTGATGTGATGTTCCTGAAGAGGGATTGGACTGGAAAAAAAAAAAAAAAAAACAACAACGGATCAAGTAATTGATTAATTTCACATTTGCAGCGTCCTAGTTTCATTTGTTTTGCTTAGAAAAATATTTTATACCATGAGAGTCATTGGAAATGTGTCGTCCTCGATTGGAGTTTGAGCGCATCCGATTCACAAAAGTTTGAATGGAGGAATGAAGAGCGTCCATGAATCCGTCCATTTCTTCTACTTCTTCGATTTTGCTCTTGTTCTCTTCCTTGATGGGTGCCGAGGGTTGGAAAGGTGATGGACTCTTGTTGTGTAGGTTCCCAGTTTCTTCCATCGTGACGTCTTCCTTGCTTAATCCTCCGTGACGCTGTTCCCAATAGTTTCGATCCAAGTAGCGGGCTAATTCCGGATCTTCTTGCTCAAAAGTTGGTTTCATATTGGATACCTTCTTGGCAGTAGGATTCTTCTCCCCAACAACTCCTTTCTCGGACGACTCACGATCGGATGAGGACGAGGAGGTTGCAGTAGGATTTGATGAGGTAGAGGGGCTACTGACGTACGGAGCACCTGAACCCCTCCGGCCCTTTTCACGTTCCTTTTCTTCTGCTTCCGACTGAGAGATTGCAAGGGCTAAGGCAAGATCTTCCTCCTCCTTCAGCTCAGCCTCTGTCTTCCGCGGTGGTTGTTGGCTCTGAGAATGTTGCAACTAAACCATCAGAAATTATATACTCATTGACTTGTATAACTTTTAGTACATTTGAAAAGCAAGAAAGACGCATGCGGAGCAGGTTAGAATTAGGACATTTAAGGCAAAAGAAAGGACAAGAACTGAATTGCAAAAGGAAGAGTCACAATGACAAGACAAAGACGCAATACAAGTACTAATCAATTAAACTGAGATTAGTCATGAAGATGATTAGTTTTCAAATCTTTACAAAGAGGGGACACGTTACACTTGAAGTCGCATTAGCTCAGTCAGTAGACATACGTGTCTAGCATTATGTTCCGCTAGGGAGGCTTCAATGGCTGCTTGCAATGGATCATCCGATACTGGCAAAGGAGCAGCCTTCTCAGTTTTTTTAGCTGATATAGGCGGCCTAGACACAAGGAATCAAGCGTGAAACAAAAAATACAAAGTAAACAGAAAAGGTTAAATTAATTAATTAATTTAGAAACTATAAAAGACCAAAGAGTAAACCCTAAATCACAATAAGGGCGGTTGATTGGATGGAGAATAATAAAAAGGAGCAGCCAGCCAGCAACAGGAGCACAGAAGGTTTTACAAACAAATGGAATTGAAATTGTGTATGTACCGGTGGAGATTTACTCAAGAGAGGAGCCTGACCTCTGCCACCCCTCAATAACATGTCCATGGGGTCATCGATAGCCTCATTGTCCCTAAGGAACGTATCACCAGAACTATTTTGGAGTTAGTCAAGTTCTTGTTGATATTACGTGATTCCGAGTGTTAAATTGTATAATGTATGCTGTTGTGTAAGTGTAAGGGGGGACAAGAAGTTGTTATGTAGGAATGGGTGGATGACGTAGCCCGGAGCCAATCCCTTTCTCATTATTATCACCTTGTTGACTTGTTATGATAATGATGGAGGCAATGGCTTTGGGGGGAAGAGATAAACGTGACTCATGAGAGTTATGATTATTCATTACACACGGACGGAAATGGTTATAAGCTTCGAAATGCTCAACAGAAAGTGAACTTACTTCCCATATTTCTCAAAACAGGAATCACAGACACGGACTTCCTTTTCAATTCCAAATTTTGGGACCGTCGAGACCTTTGAGGAGCACTTGGCACAGAAAATCTGTCCACACTGGAACAGCAATGAATGAATTTAGTAATTTCAATTATACGAATTATGGAGAGTGGTGAGGTGAGAACTTTGCTTACTGCTCGACAGTGATGCTGAAACCAGGAAAAGGAAGAATCAGAATTAATCGCTAGGATAACAAGAAAAGATTCATGAACCATGCAGGGTTTTTTCATTTACTTACCTTTCTATTCAACAACCCGAATTGTGCACGGCACCGATTGCAACACTCCCCTTCCTGCCATTCGGGGGCAGTGTCCGAGCAAAACATGGCATCAGCCTCAACCAATGGCGGAAACTTGCAACCCTCTGCTTTCATGTTGTTCTGGAATCAGATGTGTAGAGAATGAATTAGAATCTTTGTGGAAATGGAATTAAATGACCCATTGCATTCGGTACGTACGACACAGTCCTGGACAGCACGATAACTTGAAAGCTTTCGGAAGGCATGACCCCAAGTTTGAATCAGTTCCAAGATTTTATCACGGACGTTATCATGGTTGGTTGTTCTGGCCAAGTCACGGAGGTACTCCATGAATTCCTTTGTAGCAATTTCCTCATGAGCAGGACTTCCACAATTCTTCACTATAGCCTCCAGTACCTAATAATAAACTACAATTACCCAAATGCCTCACGTTTGGAAAGAAGGCTTCAGTCAGAGGGCCTGCAGAGGCCCAGTTTCAGCAAAGATTTTCATTTCTTACTTGGAGCCCGTAGAAAGCGACATGAGGGTTAGGACTCGAAAGTTTCTTCTTAATCGCAGTGATGGCATACTTTGGCCTGTGGAAAGTTTGAGAAAATCAAGCAGAAGGCGTGAATGAATAGAACAAATAGCGTTTCTGTTATTCAGTAATCAGTAAATTGTTTTTGGCTGACGAGCAATCCTTTTGTCTTATGAGATCCGTAATCCCAAGAACAGCCAACCAATCAACTTCAAGCAGGAGGTTACTCGTAGCTTTTTCTGCAATAAAACCTCATCATGTAATCGCAATGGCAGTCAATCATTAATTTAGAGTTTAGCCTTACGCCTTACCCAATATTTTGTCAAAGGTCGCTTCTCCTGATGATCGGAACATCTTGGATTTGATTTTAATTGGGTGATAAACGGATTCTACCACCGCAAGACGTTTTTCTTTGTCTAACTGAAGTTATTAATTGTGTATGTTAATTTAGGAGACGCTGTTGGTCAATTGATACTGAAATGACTGACTAAGACGAGGACGACGTCACATCCACCATCAGCTAATCAGCAGATTTTGGATTTTAGGATTATGAATGAGACGGAAAACAGATGATTTTATGCTGTGAATCATCCTCCTTATCCTCGTTATCTGCGCAAGTCACGACTTTCACCTTTTGGGCGTTTATTTATTTACATATTCTAACGCTTTCTCTTCAATTCAAAGCAGGTCAAAGGTTGAGTTGAGGGTTCATTGGTAATTTCCTCTATGGATATCGAATTGTATTTTTTTTAACAATTAATTTTTTTTATCAGTGCTCAGCTTAGGATTATTTCTGTCCAAGCTTTTGTTCAATGCAAAAGGCGGGAAAGAAATATGACGCGACGGCGGTTTTTGGTTTGTTTGTGTTGGTTTTTTGTGGTGGTGGTGCGCGGTGGCTATTTTTTGGAGAGCTTTTGATTAGTAATTTAAAAGAAGGCTTTGTTGTAGCCAGTGTCGTCACTAGGGCATAAACTAATCGAAGCATGCCTGACCTTCAGGAAGAGCAGGTTGAGCTTGAAGGCTTTGATCCCCATCATAACATGCTCCAGAGTGAGCGGCTTGGGACGTTCATCGAAGGTGGATGGCCAAGTCCATCCCAATCCTTCCTCTATCTCTGCAATCCGCAAAAGGTAAGCTCGCTTTTAAATCAATAAACTTACTTAAACTTAGAAATTACAAAATGATCAGATCACTAAATCAAATCTCATCACCCATTGATATTCTGCGCAGTTGGCCCAGGCTGGACTCGAGTATTACGCTCACGGTGCAGGTCGCTGTGTCGTCTGCTACTGCATTGTCAAGGAATTGGAACCTACTTCGGACCCATGGTAAGCCCCCATCGCGTATCCCATGCCACATGCCTCATGAGGTCTGTGTATTAATTATTCTTGCTTTGTTCTCCTCCATCCAGGATTTGTCATGCAAATAAGAATCCAGAGTGTCCCCTGATCCTCATCGGTAAACCCACCAAACCGGATGACTACACACTGAAGGAATTCTTACGACTAATCGCCTACCGTCGCATTAATTATCTTGTAAGTTATTGAATAACAAAGAAGTGTCCATTGCCCCGTAACTTGCGCGCTTACGTCATTACATTATTACTTTTAACCTTTCCAGGAGACCCAGTTTTACGAAGCCAAGAGGGAATGTGCAAAGAGGATTGCAACTCTCATGCGGATTGAAGCAGAACAAGCCAAACGAAATAAACCACCACCTCCACCACTAGCTACAGATTCTTCGGAATATTCCACTGATAGTGAATAATTAGGTTACCACATTTAATAAGCTCTTCCATTCCTATAAGTATCTTAGAAGTCCCTAACTTTTTTCTCTCTCCATGATTTATTAATTCCATCATTTTTCCAATCCAAGGCGATACAGACACTTTTTTTTAAGAGAATTCGCAGTAAATCATAATGGCAGTTTCGTAATACTTCTTGGCTTGTGTTCATTTTTGAGTTACGTGAGGGTCTAGTGGGATTGGTTGTAGTTATCCACAGCGTGGGATCCCAGGGTATCCTTGTCCATCTGTTACGGCCGGTTGGTCAAACTTCCCATGACATTGTGTGGGAACAATTGAGACTGAGACTGTGCAGAGGTCCTTGGGGAATTCCCACTTGAAAATGGATCCATCCCGGCAGCAGGACAGGATGTAGTCGGAGCAAGGGCTGAATCGGACTCGGACCACCTTGGGAGGAAGTAAGTAAATATTCAAAACTTTTGCATCATCAGTTGAATTAACTTTGTATTGGGTGACCCGTACCTCGTCACTATGAACAACCCCCTTTCGAAGCAGTTTCGACTCTTTGTAGGACCACAACTGAAATGGGACCAAAAATTGTCAGCATTCCTCCGGCCATTGTAAGTTTACACTTTCGTATTTAAAAAACTTACCTTGACTTGTCTATCAGCTCCGGCAGTCACAATGTAAAGCCCTGAAAGTAGTCACCGAATTAATTCCTTTGCACAGTCAATTTCACTGATGAGTATCGGGTTACCATCGCAGGAAACGTCCACAGAGTGAACCGCATCAGTCTCAGAAGCCAAGACCTCGCGAATGCTGGACCCGTCATACGTCTCAAAGTATCCCAACTTGTGATTATGCGTGACGCCGACAATCTTTTTGGTTGGGAGAAAAGTAAAAAGGTATTCAAAGTTGGTTGTAGGTGAGTGTATACAGGCATCACAATAATCAAATTGATTATTGAACGAGTTTCAAATCAACTCACTTGACATTCATTAGGATGCCAAGCAAGGTCAAGGAAGAGCGTATCCATCATGACCACGGCCTTGCGAAGGAATTTCTTGAGACACCAAATAACAATGGAGCCATCATTGGACGAGGATGCCACTTCAAGGTCGTCGCTCCGCATGCGCAGGCCAGTGATGGGCCCAAGCTGCTCCTTCATAATCCCAATTGGTGTTTGTTGCTGGGGGCAGAGACTCCAGAGGCGGACCTGACCTTCCTCCCCGCCGGAAACCAAGTAGCGACTGTCGGAAAAGACGGCCAGGGTCGTCACTCCGCGGAGATGGGCGTGGTAGATGACCCAGAGCGGAGTCCCGGTCTGTGGCGTGTAAGTCCGGATATGAGAATCATTCCAGCCTGGAATCCACATAGGTTTTAACCTTTATAGCTGCCAATGAGCTCAAACGTGATTTTCACCGGAAATAATTGAGCGCCCGTCCGGCGTGAAGACGATTGCATTGCACGTCATGTTCGCCACGTTGATGCGCACAATTTCTCTCATCATGTTGGAATTCCAAATGCGAATGTCCTCGAAATTGCAAGAAGCAAAGACCTGGGACAGGAATAAGGCCGGAGGAAGTGAAAGTCTCAAATTCCAATTTTCAGCACGGTAAAGAACATACTTGGGAGAATCCATTGGGGAATGCAATGTCATTGACGACCGAGTAGTGTCCGGAAGCGAGCATCTTCCCCTTGTCCAAGCATCCCAACTTGGCATAGTAAACTTCATTCATGGACGAGCCGACAAGGATGACCTCACCGCTGGTCAGGATTGACGTCACGCTTCCACGGACACACATTTGAGGCCCGTACTCATTCAGTACTTCCAGCGCCTCTCCACGCCGGCAGATTGTTTTTGGATGAGCCTGGAATTCCATCAAGTTTAACAGAGTTCTGGAACAATGTTGAAAGGATTCTTTTACCTGCACGACGAGCCCTGCTCCAGTTCCAATGAGGAAGTCTCCTGATGCCAATATCTTCATTGTAGTAATTCCTGAAATTATCAATTATCAATTAATCCTGGGCATTACATTTTCTCCTTTCGGCATAGTACTCGGCATCAAATTAAAAGTCAAACCTCCAGTGTACAAATGCGTGTTGCGGCCACGCTCACAAGGTCCAGCCCAACGGGTCACCACGGTGCAAATCACGGGTCCTGGAACGGGTGGGCCCAAACGATCACAGCCCCCACCACAAGATGGGGGGATTGCCGAGGGTAAGTACAACTTGATCTTCATAATGTCACCCGTGGTCGTCCCACAGTAGGCAGCATCGTCAGTGGCATCAATCTAAAAATCAAGACAATGTTCTTTGAATTCAGGGCCTGCCTTTTCAAATTGGAATTCCAGGCGGCGGCGCTGGGCGTTCTTACGCAGATGACATCAATGTTCCGTTTGATCTTCTTCACATTGACTCTGACCCAGCGCAATCGATTGTCAGCCGTGTTGAGGATCCAGACGAACAAGTACTGTTCCCCACCAATGACCCAGCAGTCATTCCGAGTATTCGTTGACACAGCCACGCGCGGGATTCCAGCCGAACCCGGCATTGCTAATTGACCTGGAAGAAGTAGCCGACAACATGGGTAAGGCGGAATTCTTTTAGTTCTGCTCGGATTCCTTACCACAAATGACTTTGAATCGAGTCGTGTCGTAGATGCACACGTTGGCATCATCCAAGTTCCCACAGCTCAGAATGTACCGTCCGTCATGGGAGAAGGAGACGGTGTTGACGCGGGTGAGATGATTCGAGTACTGGCCCAATTTACATCCGGATCCAAAATCCCAAAGGATCACATCAGCCTACGCAGTCCAAAATACTCAACACCGATGATGGCGGAGACGCTTACGAGCCTAAAGGGAATTTACTTACGGGTAATCCAATATAGTTCATCTGCCCAGAGACAATGAAGCGTCCGCATTTGTCAATGTCAATGCAGGTCACATTGTTGGAGTGACCAATCATAAACGTTTGCTTCCCAGTGTAAGTATCCGACTTGACCACATTCGTCCCGATCGCATAGACCAAGTACTGCCCAGTAGGATCCGAGTAGAGTCCATGCGCAATTTTTCCTAAATTGAAACAAAATGCGGTTGTCATTCATATAAAGTTAAACTCCCATCTTTCAAAGCTAAAGTAGGAGAAGAGAGAATAGCACCACTTTACCTTCAAAACCAATTGTTGAAATCAGTGGCAAGTGGGCCGCTTCGAAGTCAACGTTGCAAATATTCAAATTCATCTTCTCTGTTCACTCTTCCTTTCTTCCTCCGATTGGTGCCTCCAAATCCAAACTAATCAATCGCTCTTTCCCTTTTAATTATTTATCCTTTTCAACTAAATGGGATCCCAAAATAATCAGAACCGACTAACTCAGAATTCGACTGTGGATTGAATGTGGAAAATGAAGAAGCAGCGGGCATCCCTCGTATCAAACTTTTTCTTTTGGCGTCTTTTCTTTGATTAAACAAAAAACATAAGTACCGATTGAACTGTTGTCAAGGCAACAAAACCGCTTTTAGTAACAGTCTCGCGCTTCCATTTGTTTTCTGGGGTTAATAAGATCCGGCGTCTGTGAGTCCGAGAACAAGCGTGAGAGACGAGCTACTGGGAATCAATCTCCATGGCTTTCTCAGTTTGCACAACAAAGAATTTATTTACATTACAGTCGTCATTGTCACGAAAAGAATCTTGAGTTGACATTCATCTAGGAATTATTACAATAAGTGGTGCTATTGTCGTTAATTTAGTGTAGAATCAGAATCAGAATCAGAAACAGTGATCTTTTACTATTTTAGAACTTCTTAGCTAAAAATTGAATTTAGTCTCGTTGGCTTGACAACAGTGCAATCGGTATGTTTTTGCTTAATCAAAGAAAAGACTGGAAAAGAAAGAAGTTTGATCAGAGCTTCCGCACTTGTACTTCTTTTTCCACATTCAATCCCCAGTCGCATTTTGATTTGCTTGGTTCTGATTATTTTGGGATCCCATTTCCATTTGTTTGAAAAGGATAAATAATTAAAAGAGAAATTACTCGGAACTTCATTTAATTCTTGTGAAATCCCTGCACAGGCGGAACTCTGTTGGAGTAATCGGACTCAAAATGTCAATTTTCTTTGACAAGAAGCTTCCTGTTCCGGCTTCAGCGGGGACCCGGATTTATTTGGACATCAAGTGGCACAAAGTTGTTCCGCTCCTGGCCATCATTGTGGATGACGAGCGGAAAGGGGGCCTGGTGGTCATTTATGATCATCTCGTAAGTATTTTAGTTAAGCAAAACATAGCTGGACACTGGAGCTGTAAAAAATTTAATGAACGCCTCCGGCGGCGTGACCTTTGACCTAATTCCCCTGCCCACTGTTTGTTTCCGCACAGAAAGATGAGACGAAGGACATTGAGGCGGAGACACGCGTCGGAGTTCGTGTGACGTGCATTAGTTGGCATCCGCTCGAACCCTACCTGGCCGTTGGCTATGACACTGGGGAAGTCGTCATTTGGAACCACAGTGAGAGCGAGAGCTTCGAAGGGGCCAAGAATCATATTGGGACGGTCGTGGTCCTCGGGTGGAGTCACTGCGGGAACAGCCTCGTCTCTGCCGATAGCCTCGGCTCCCTTGTGGTTTGGTCCAGTAACGTCGAAGGGCATATCCAGGCCAAGGCCTCACACGACTTCAAGGACGTCGTCTCCCAACTTGTGTTCCGACGAGAGGCGACTCCTACGAAAACGTAAGCTTCACATCGCGTTTCCCCACATTATTACTAACTTTGGGTTAAATTAAGCTTTTAATGAAACGATTGATGGAACACCGGACAGGGATACAGCGGAGCGATCCTTGAATCGCGTAACAACCTGGAGACCCAAAACTGCCCGAAAAGACCACAGTGAGAACCAATCCCGGGGGAGGGGGGACAGCAGCAGTGGGAGTGCAATTTCCAGAAGTTTCTTTGTGGGTCTTCTCAACGGTGAGACGTCGATTTCATGAGCTATGGTTTAAAAAAGCTCTCGATTCCACCTGAGGATGATTGAAGTGTGACCTAATTGTGAGTTTTGTTACATTACTTAGGAGCCATATTTTACTTGAAGGAAGATGGAACGAGTGAGGAGGTGCTCACGTCGGGATCCTCTGTCAAATTCTTGCTCTACCACCAGTCCCGGGATCTCCTCATTGTGATGACCGATGCCGCCATCTTGGGTCAATTTGAAGTGGATTCCAAAGGAAATCTGAGCGAGGCCAACAAGGTAAGCCCACAGAAAAGAATCAACTAAGGTCGGTCAATCTTCAAAATCTTTGGATCTTTTCAGGTCAAACTCAGTGGGACAGGAGACATTAACCTGTCATGGGTGGGAGTTGGGACGTTGGCCATCCTCAGCGACGAACTCTCTGTTCGCTTGGTGGACGTGGACACGGAAAACAATTATGTTCTGGAGCCCAAAGGCTCCCTCAACTTTACGAACGATGAGCACATTTGCGCCATTGACTACAATGAGAAAACTGGTAACTAGTTTTTACTCATTCTTGTAGTTTACGTGTCTTCTCCGTCTTCATGTCTCCAGGGCATTACAATTACAGAGATATTTAAAGAATTTGTGGTTCCTTTTAAAGGTCACTTGTGTGCCAATACAAACAAGGGGAAATTGATCATTTGGAAGGAGGTCAATGCAAAGGACGCGTCCGCAGAGGTCCCCTCCCAAGAGAATCGCTGGGAGTGGCTCAGTACGTCACCCGTTTCTCCTACAAGTCGGATCTCACGCTGGTGCCCAACGGTCCCGGACATTCTCGCCATCAACGCCGTCCGTGACATCTACGTTTTGAGGCAGCAGGGCATTGTGGCCACGTACAAGGACAAGGTAAGGTCCCCATTCCGCTCATAAATCCAACTGGTAGGCATTGAGACCTTGGATTCTGTTGGAAATTAAGGTCACCATCATCCAAACCCTCGCAACTCAGCTAGCACTCCATCAAGTTGAGGGGAAGAACAATAAATTTTACTTGGAGACGGAGATGCAAGTCAAGGGATTCACAAACACGGCGGAGAACCTCTGCCTCTGGAGCGGTCATCAAGTGGAGATTTATGAATTCAGCCCGGAATCCACCAAACCCTACAAGTTCTGCGGGACCTTCCCAGAGAAGTCCGACACGATCCATTTGCAGGAGAAGAATATCTTTGTGCTCGAGTCCCATCAGATCCAGGTCAAGTCCTTCCAGGGTACAATCAAGCAGACGTTGACCTTTAACACGGATGAGGGACTCCCGATTACGTTAGCTGGGGCCGGAGAGTACATCACGGCAGCCACGGACAATGGATTCATTAAGATTTGGCACGTGGGCGGTCGAGAGGCCAAAGTTCACGCCCCTTCCAAAAGCGTGACTGGAAATATCAGGAATTTTGGGGAAATCATTCTAGCCCGGAACAATATCCAAGGCACCAAGATTGCTTTCACGATTGCCAAAGTAAGTTTTAGGATTTTTAAGGATTCTGCTGCCATCCAACAAACTTTGATTCTGCTAATTGACATTCATCTGAATCTTCTGGTAGCTCACGTGTACCGTTTGGTTTATTTTGTCTAAATTTTTAGAAAAACCTTATCCCGGACAGCAGAATCTACGTTTGGGACCTGAGTGGGGATAATTTGATCTCAATGACCTTCCCGGGTCACTTTGTCTCCAAGATATGTTGGGAAGCCGAGGATCCCATGTACATTGCCCTCGAGCTCACGGTGATCCCAGTCGAACTCCGCGTTGCCAAGGACGAGGAGGACGAGAATCTCCAGGCCACGGCGGAAACGGGGGAATCAGCCCCCCTCATCCTCTCCACGAACGTTTACTTGATGAAGCGAGCCGAGAAGTCTGTCAAAGCCCGAGAGAAGCAAAAGTATTTGAAAACCTTCGAAGGCGGAGAGAGCCCTTCGTTGAAGGAACTTCAGCAATTGACGACAGAAGTGGAGAATCCACGGTACAAGGCAAGAGTCCAGAAACCACCGGTCTCAACTCCGCCACCGTGGGAAATTCACCAGCGAGCTGCTTCCGGGCTCAGAAGAGCTTCCCTCTCTACCGAACCGGACGGGGACTCTTATGATCTGGAAAAGGAAGCTTCAACGCTGCGACATCGGAAGATTCACGGTGGTGAAGGGGACGTTGACGAAGGATTTATTGAGTCTCCAAGCTCACCCATCAGAAAATCCAAACCCGTTTACAAGAAGCCGATGCCTCAATCAAAGCGACGATTCCGGGCAGCCGCAAGTGAGGAGGAAACTGAAGGTGGCCCAACACCGACCAAACCTGCATCAGGCGTGCCTGGAAAACCCGGCAATCCGAAAACAGGGCCAGACCGCGCCGCTCCCTCCAACAGGGCTAGCGTCTCCCAGTTCCCAAATCAAAAGAAACATTTGGATTTGGCAGGATTCACTCGTCGTTCTGAGGGGGCTGATGAGGAAAAGGCCAAGACTGAAGAAATCCCGGCCAATCAAATCCTTACCCTCTTTGTCTGCTCAACTGCTGGGATCCTGAAACACGAGAAAATACTGAAGCCTGAGCCTGAGGACATTTTTCTCGGACTGGACGTCCCGTATTGGTATGCCCTTAGCAAAACAAAAGGAAGTGGTGACGAGTCCAAGGCGAGCGTAAGATCCAACCCGAACCCTTCAGAACCAAGCCAACCAATCAACCAATCATGCCCTTTCATTTTGAATTCCGAGTTTTTCTTGACATTTGGTGTGTAGACTGCACAAGGATCCCTCAACATCGAGCGGAACACGATTGCAGACTTCAAGGGAGTGGACGAGGAAGGGAGTCAAGACGGGAAGCAGCAGCGGGAAGTCAAGCAGGCGCTTCTCAACTACGTCTACCACCACCTCTGTGGGGATGTGGACAAGGCACTTTCGGCAATGGAGAAAATCCAAAGGTAACAACGAGGATTGTCCATTAACTTGTAATGTCTTCTAGAATTGTAACTTTTTCTTGAAGTTTTCTGACCGAGTTTTCCAATTTGCTCAAATTTCATGAAAATTAACTTCCTTCTTCTTGGCATTTCAATTCCCATGCGTAGTTTTGAAATCTGGAGAAACATGGCCCGCCTTTGCCTCACGTCCAAACGTGTTGACGTGGCCTCCATTTGCTTTGCCCGGATGAAGAATGTCGGAGCCTGTCGAGCCCTTCGGATTTGCATGAAACGAGAGGATGTCATTGAGGCTCAAGTGGCCATGGTCGCACTCCAGTTGGACATGATCGTATGGGATGAACCTCGGGAGCCTTGACTTTTAGGCCGCATCTCACGCGACCTAATTTTGATCTCTTCCCAGGATGAGGCCGAGCGACTCTTCCGCGGATGCGGACGGTACGATCTCCTCGTGGACATGCTCGTCTCCTGTCACCAGTGGCAAAGGGCAGTTGAGGTCTGTGAGAATCACTACCGAATTCAATACAAGACGACCTGTTTCCTCTATGCAAAGTATCTGGAAGAGGAGGATTCCCTGGAGGACGCGATCCAGTTTTATGAGAAGGCAGGAACGGCCAAGTCGGACGTGATGCGCATGTTACAACGGAATCTCCCACGGCTGGAGAAATATGTCACACAGAAAAAACAAAAGTTGGTCACTTCATCCAAATCCCAATTTCAATTAGGTACAACGGAAATTTGAACGACTTTTTATGATTAGGGAGGTGTACAAATGGTGGGCTCAGTACTTGGAGAGTAACGAGCAGTTGGAGAAGGCCCTCTACTATTATGAACTCGCCGAGGATTGGATCTCCCTCACCCGCCTCCTCTGCTTCATGGACCAGCTGGACAAGGCCCGAGAAGTTGTCGAGAGTGTCCAGGACAAGGCGTCCTGCTACCACCTGGCAGGGGTCCTCCATGCCGCTGGGAATCCGGATGATGCGGTCCTCTACTATCAAC
>Ga0194135_10000614_pt1 | contig 21052 bp, 9 predicted proteins | sample LitLau_LLRF_2013_FD_134024 | JGI IMG/M metagenome (GOLD analysis project Ga0194135, IMG submission 134024) | Freshwater sediment microbial communities in response to fracking from North America - Little Laurel Run_MetaG_LLRF_2013 (version 2) | ecosystem: Environmental > Aquatic > Freshwater >...
AAGTGTTCATTCAGAAAATAATGTATTATTTAAACGTAATTCAAACTTCGTCTTAACGAAACTTTACTACGTATTTATCTATTACCATTAACTGCATACTCTTGTAGAGGTTATCAACTACTTTAAAGTAAGAGATCATTCATAGTCATAATAACCAAATCATCCACCTATATCCACCAAATCATCTTGTTCATCCTTTCTTTTATAAAAAAATTAAAACATACTCAATCTAACATAATTGACTGTGTTTCTCCCTTTTTTCTCTTTTCAGCGGAAAAACAAACCTACTTCGACCTTTTACGTAGTTTATAGGCAGTAAATTTCATCGCCCTGATTTACTGTCACTGCAAAGTGAACAAAAAGTTAATTATTCGAAGCGTGCGTAAAGCTCTGTCGAGTTAATAAGATTTCTGTTCCTTGCTCGAGCAGTTCAGAAGTCTGTAAATTAAGCTAATTTTATTATACTTCAATTTTAAGATTTTTACTTAATCCCCTACTGGAAGACAGTGAAATAATCCTGCGCAAAGGACGATAGGAGATAAAACAACGTCGGAGGAGTCTATTTTATGTTGCAGTAAGAGAGGATGGTCAAGAGGAAATAGCTGTGACGTGCTTGAAGGGAAAGTACAGAGAGAAGTGGGATTGTAGTTAAAGATGCAATTTAAGTTGGGATTAGAGTGAGTGAGATAATTTTTCATGCAAAGTGAAATAGTGGGAGAAGGAGGACAAAGCTGATAAAATAAATAAGCTGAAACGAAGTGGATTTGGAAACGAGGGAAAGTATTGAAAGTGGAGCCAGAGTAAGAGAAACAGTCATGTAAAACTGACAAAAGAGCTTTGAAATGTGGCGACTAGCCGAGAGAATTTTGGCTCAAGAATCATCTCGGTGTGAGTAATCTGGACTCATTTTTCATGTGAATTCAGTTGGGAGAGCAAAGACTATGTGAGGTTGTTGAAGAAAGTCTCAAACTTTTGTGCCTATACGTGTGTGTGTGTGTATATGTACATATAGGGAGTCCTTTTTGGAACTTTGGAACAACTTGATGATGGCGGTGGTGGTGGTGGCGATAAGGAAAAGACACATATACACACGCTAAAGAAGGATGAGTGGGAGTGACCCTGTTACTCACCTATTGTGGTGAGTGTGGTTAAGGCAAAGAGAAATGCCCTAGGAAAGTTCCAAAGGTAGGGCGTCTCTTGCACAGTTGCATTTTCCACCACCGTGAGGACTTTCTCCAGAAGGACTTGCTGGAAGTTTCCTACTTCCTCTGATGTCATTTTGGTCCAGTTGTCTGGATACAGAATGTTCATGCTCATCGTTAACTCCCAAATGTTTTGAACAGTGTCTCGCTTCAGCTTAGAGATTTGGTCACTTTGTAGGCTCGATAAGATAGCCATAGTCAGATTAGCTCCTCGTCGGCCAGGCGGATAACTGCTGGCAGAGACTTGAACTCCTGAGGCTGCATTTCGATGGTTTTCTAATGCGAGGAAAACGAAGGATCCTATCAAAGCGTAGCCCAGGACTAAAGCGCACACGAACATATTGATCACAACGAGTTTCACAGCAGCTCGCCATGTAGGAGGCTTTTTTCTTCGCTGGGTTTGATATGAAGATGAGGTAGACTTTCTTGAGCTCTCCACTCCAACTAAATCAACACCTTCTGGAAGAGAAAACTCTCCCTCGTCCGAACAGTATTGACCCCCGCCACGGTCCATTCTTGTTTGCTCAGCCACTTCCAATCCAAAATACTTCCGTCAATAAATTATCCAGTCGACACACTGCAAATAGAATTATCATTTAGATGAGACACGTCCTTATCCTTCCATTACAAAATTCCACACTTCCCATTCATTCAATCTACGAATGTATTACACACAAAGGTATGAATCGGTAGTATCACAGCAATCATGCACCCCTTCAAACAGCAAACATTATAGTGTAGTCTTAGAGTTAATATAATGAGCCACTCAAAGATTTAAGCAGGTTGTCAATTCAAATTTACAGTTTTTAAACAGACATTCTACACCAGAAGAAAACGAAACTTGCACAGGAAGGAGGTGACAGTAAGGAAGCTATCAGAACAAATATATATACACGGTATGTTGTAGTTACTTCGTACAAATTGGAAAGGAGAAAGAATGGTCAATAAATAGTAAGTGTCACCCACTCTACCGTATAGTGTAGCGTAGTAGTAGTAGTAGGGGCAATTGAAAGCATGCAGTGTGTGTGAATGGGTGAGTGGAGAAAGTGTACAAGAACTTGTGGATAGAAACTATATATATATATGTGTGTGCTCGTCGTGATGTGGAGACATATCATGCATCTCGGGTAGAAAAGTGGTTTCGTGTTAGTAGGATGAAACAGAGTTAACAAAAATGGAATGAAAACAATAGCATAAAGCAAGATATTGTCACATTTCTTAAAACAACAATTCTTCAGGCACCCATTATCCTCGATGGCGCTAACTTCCTTTTCCCTTTCCTTTCTTCGCTTAACTTTTCCCACTTGAGTCCGCCGCACCCACACTGACATATCACTATCATCATCATCATCATCATCACATACCAACTCTCCTTGTAGTAACTTGTCTGTTTTTTCAATCACCTTTCTCTTCTCTGATGTGTGAGTAAGACTTGCACTATTTTTCTTTAAATGTATAAGCAAAACCTAGCCCAAATGTATAATATTATGTTAGTGCAGTCGTTCATCACTTGCGTGCATCGACATCTCAGCGTCCATCAATGTCTCCTTCATTCATAACAAGATATGTATACGCGCATATACTTATCATCAAGAGTTCACGGATATAGACTTATCTATATACACTATCTATATGCGTTTGTACTCTTTTCCTAGTAACTCTTGTGTCCTCCGGGTGACAAAAGCAAGCCACACCATTACATGAAACTCTTTGAGCAAAGAAAACACTATAAAGTCTCTCTGTGATGTCGTTGCAACCCTCAGAAGACTCTTAAGGTCTGAGCATTCATATTATACAGTAACGAATAGAGCGTAAAGAAACCGAGAAGGACTCGAATGAGATGCAATGTGTGTGTGTGTGTGTGTGCTTGGCCAAAGACGCAGCCAAAATGTCATGTTATTTTACTCATCTGCTCTCTCTCTTTTCTCTCTAGTGTACACGTATATATAATATATATGTATGTACATGTCTATCTTCCAAGATGTTCTCATAGTCAGCTCGATTTCTAGCCATGAAGTCCCACCACACAAGACAGAAGTTCTTAGAAATATAGATAAATAAAATTCTCCGATCTCGTTTGATTTAGAAAGTTCCATTTAGAAAAGGTAACAAATTGAATGTAATAGTCTTTCTGACATATTATTTACTGATGAATGTGATACGTGTGTGTAGGAGAAGAGCTAAGATTGGAAATATAACTGAGGACACAACAAGTGAAACATATATACTGTATAGGTTGTGGAATAGTGCATGCATAGCATATAGCAATGTGAGCTTAGTCATGTAATACTCGGGTTTTAATTAGTGATACCCAACACATGTGGACGGAAGGAATCAAAGTATACTCATCAAGAGATGAGATACTCACATAAGACTGTGTGTGTGTGTGTCCTAAGGGAAAGTGGAATAAATATGATGCTGACAAGAAAGTTAAGGAAGTTTATGGGAGAATAGTTTAGTGAGAGTTTATTACAACAGTATATTCAGTTTTATATTCTAGAGGAAAGACAGGAGATAGAGAGAGATGATGTGAGGGACGACGGAGAGAGAGTAGAGAAAGGTATAAAATTTACTTCTAACTTCTTCGAATGTGAGCAATCTAGTACAAAACACAAGTTCTCATCTCCAACACTCAAATACATTATTAAAGGAAAGTAGGCCGTTCTTATTTCACTGTGCATAGCTTTACTATAGACACACACAACGCACACATATATGCCTTTGCCTTCTTTCTATGTAAGACTAAAACATTTCCGTGTTGTAAGTAACATGAGCTTCTCTATTGAATTTCTTCCAGTTTGATCTTCAATCCTTATGGTTACCAATAAACTACTCTGCCAATGATCTTTTGTGGAGGGTAGTATGCTGTGCTTTCTACGAATTTTTCTTGATTTCTGCGTAAAGTGGATACTACACAGTGCTTTGAGATCACACCAGACATGGTGTGAAACACACCATTTCTCTAGAAGCTCCTGATTGCTCCTACTTATCGTCATACACATTTATAACACACACACACATATATATATATGTATATATAAACCAATCCAAGGAGGGCTCTGTGAAAGTGTGTGTATACATTTTATACGTCTTTGGGAAGAAACGGAAAATCCTTTCCTGCTTCCTCTCTCTCTCTCTCTCTCTCTCTCTCTCTCTGTCTTTACTTCTTCTCCACCGAGATAAAAGAACAAGTTCTGCTGCCTCTTATCTTTTCGATCCCAGATTCGTTCATTCCTTTCCAATGAACTCTTGGAATTTTCTATTTTCTCAACCTTATTCCGATTTTTCATGTTCCTCACTATACTATCACGCGAATTCAAACTCTCTCCATTTCTTCTCTTTGTGTGTATGTGTGTGTGGCTCCGTACACAATATAGATATATATATACATGTAGGTATTTATAAATACAAATATATATCTTTGGAGAGTCTGTGTATATGGAGAAATTAAGGCGAACATGTTTTCTTTTTAGCACCTATCCGTAGTCAGAGTACGAGACAGCAATCTATTATTTGTTATTTTTGTGGTTCAAGGAATTCCAAAACTCCGGATCACAAATGAGGTTCTGTAAACAAAGTTTAACAGAGAGAGAGAGAGCGAGAGAGAGGAAGTCTAATTGATTTTCTATCCCAGTCTTCCCTGAAACAACAAACTAACTGTATTCTTTCTCTTCCAAAAAGTTTCTTATTCTCTGATCATACCACAATTACAGTGGGTACATACCAAAGACACATCTTATTGTCTTTTTGGACTCCTTTATGTACATACTACTTACATCGCATCCTGCATGTATATATATACGCTTTACAGTTTTGCTTGTAGGTAACAATATATATATACATGACTGAACACTACATTTCTCTACACATACTCGATGGGGGCGAATTCAAAGAACCATTTCGTGCCCACTGCAGGCAGAATATAGAATTGTAGATGTAATTTGGATTGTGTATCAGACATCTTAATTTCTAAGGACACAAATCTGCCTGCAACACATGAAAAAGAAACATATTATATAGTACCACACACACAGACAGACACATACTGTGAGTGCCCTTTGCACTTTTTCCACCACTTTTTCCGATCTTCCATATTGTGGCCTCATTTGAGCATAAATCTTGTGCTCTTTTGTATTTTTTAAATAGGCTGCTGAGTGTGCATTTCATTTGGAAATTCTTGTAATTTGAGATAAAAGTGTTAGACCAAATTTTGTGGGATTACTTTCCCCAAGAAAAAGATGCAAACACAGGAAGAAATGTAGACAATGATTAGTTGGGTGTTGGTAGCACAGTACAATCCTTGAAGTATCACACAAGAATATCTTTGCCCCACTACTACTTCTACGTACGAAACACAAAGCTAATCTTAGCTTTGCAGTAATAAATTTAATATTCTGCTCACGACTACGTAAAGTTTGAATAGCTACGTTTGCTTGGTTATAAACAAATTTACTTTTACTTAACTCATTACTTCATGCTTGTAATGTGGGTCTTGGGTTGTGTTCTTATTTACTGAAGAAGTCGTCGTCGTCGGTCGGTGAAAAGAAGTGTTCTTTATGAATAGTTAGACGCGTTAGTGCATCTCTGCCTCTGACTTTTCTCCGCATGGAATAGAAGTTCATACACAGCCTGTAGAAAGTAGAACCCACACACACACACACACGTATGAGTGGAGTGTGTGGGCGCATACGTGTACACATAGAACTATATAATGTGTAATGTGAGCTTACACTTACAAGGCACTTTGATTAAAACGAGCGTAGGATGTTGTTATCTTAACAAGAGATGGAATTTATGTTTTAATCCAACTCAAAAAGTTCTCATCGCTTCCAGTTAAGAATGTGTTTTTACTACAGACGTAATGGGAAGTTGATGTTGAAATACTTTCCACACTACTGCTTTCACTCGGCCTTGATGTGTAATGCACAGCGTTCCATTAAAAATTTTGAACAGTCTTAGAATTAGCAATTCCGTGCCTGCATAATTATCTCATTTTCCTTATACTTCCCTGTCAAAAGTTGTAAACTTTGTTACCTCTGTATCGTGGCTGTGTATAAACTCATTACCATTACTGACGGAACGCGTCTCTCATTGACCAACCAACCAAGAAACACTTTATCCTTTTTCTACATCAATCTCCACGAATCTCCTCACTTCTTTGGGGTAATTGGCCCTTATGAATTTATCTCGCAGCGGTACTTTCTGCCCATTAGCCTGTCTTCCCTTGGGGCTCGAGTGTTTTTCGAATTAAAAATCCAACGCATTTCAGACTTCCTCATTCGACCTCAGGAAGTCGTTTGGAAATCGCAGAAGAGGAGTTTATGAAATTTTTTAATGCACATTCTTGCCTCTAACCTCCATAGTTATGCACTTAATAATGTTGAAAAAAGAATCTTAGCTTTCGGTGGCGTACTTTAATGATCGTATTCCATATGCTTCTCCGCTCGATAGCCATTCAATAAGGACTTTAAAGGCAACGACTGTTCACTTCACTGTGCATTTTACCAATTCTTATTAATCTCACACTCTCACTGTCAAACACTTTCTGCTCTCCTTTATGGGCCAAACACTGCATTTTCATAACTAATCGTAAGTTTTCCTTGTAGCCTATCACAGGAAGTCGATGGTCTCTATCGGATGCAACTTGGTTTTCTTAATTAATTCATAACGGTATCTGATACAGGCCATCTCCATATCTCTCGATGCATATGGCATAGTGTCGTTCCTTGTGTATATAAGATTACTGCAAAAGGATAAACGGACTACTCGATCGAAAGTTATTCTATGGATTCTACTAAATCTTAGCAATAGTGAACATCAGCAGGTAAGGTCATATATGAAGTCGAAGATAAATGAACCACAATGGAGTTTTCTATTTGTCAATGTCTTCGAGAAAAAGGCCCGTTCCAATTTATTTATTTATCTGAGTATCTGCGGAAGGTATCCATCTCGTATCTCTCTGACGAGCATCGTTCAAAAGAGTTGTGTATTTAGTATTGATCATCATTGGTCAGTTAGAATCAGTAATTCATCTCACAGATCTCGCTGAGGAAAGTATGTATGTTCTTTTGATGCTCAAGAAGAGAAAAGGGATGATTTTAAAGCAGAAGTGAAAGAGGATGAAGCTCATTTATCACTTTCTTATTACTAGTCCACATCCCTGGACGTAACATATTTAAAGGAAACACGAGTGGAAAAATTCTGCGTGTGTAGATACACATGACTTTTCCTCGTGAGTGTTTACATTACGTAATACGTATATATATCAACGGACCTATATAAGAAAGTCTACACTGTATCACATTCTGGGATATGCTGCCACTGAATGACCATTTGTAAAAGAAAAATAGAGAAGAAGCGGTCCATGAATCACAAGAGATTTTTACAATACGGGTAAAATGTCTACAGAGAAGAACGAAGGGAAGGGTAATTGGGGATAGGTTGTCATGAAATATATCACTCCTCTTTGATCTGGCTGGTCAGAAAGAGACAGAAAGTAGAGAAAGAGGCACACATGATACATCCGGTTGAAGAAAGTAGTAGCAGAAGAAAGTCTGGAAAATCACGAGAGAGCCAGCAGGGACAATTTCACGAGCCAAGATCAGACTAACGTAGCCCCATCATCTACGAATCCACTACATCCCCTATTAACAACACGGAACTTTCCTCCTCTTCCTTCTTTCACTTACTTTCCTATTTTCGTAATCGCTGCCAAAGCTGCTGGCTGTTTCTGTCTTTCCCCGTATATGAACACTCTTTGTCTCTGTTTTAACAAGTTTTTCACGCGAGGCTTATAAGCTCGCCGACAGCCGAGAAAGTACACTTGACATTTGAGGTGAAAGTGTATTATGAAGAGACCAGTGTTGGAAAGAGAGGATGAGGCAAAAGTTAGTAAGTAGCTCCAGTGTAAAAAGATCTTTCCATTTTACAAAAAAAAATTACACATCTTTGCGGTGTACGCCTAGAAGATTGCAGTGCAAGGAAATACAAAAAACAGGAAGATAGACACAGACAACCATTGAAGAGCGATAGGGAGTGGTGAGATGAGATTTTTTCATCGGATATGACACCCAATATTTCTCACGGATAAATGTACAAACTTTATTGAAATCATTGGAATTGCTGATTCCTCCTTTCATAAATATAGATAACTCTATTATTGATGCCTATAAATAGTTTCACACATGCTTCTTCAATCCACTCTCTCTCTCTCTCACTTTCATATAAATCTATCGTATTTCGTTTCAAAAAGCAGCAAAAGTTTATGTCACTCTATAGTTATGCCATACTCGTTCATTATTATTGCATATCATTTCTCCGTAACCACCACGAGTGTATAGGTATATATAAGCATATCATAATAATAACATGTATCAACGAAAATCTCAGTTTATTCTTTATATTTCAACCGTCCTCTCTCCATCTCTGAATCTGCATGGCGGTGTGTGCCTATGAGTGTGTCCGGCCTGGAGAAGAAAAAGAAGCAGAAGAAGAAGAATGCTGGTTCTGCAAGAATTCTGACGGAATTTTTTTAAGCTGCATAGAATTTCAATAAAGCTTTTCTTCAACTTTTGCTGTCTCTCTTAGCATATAAGTATGATGTTCACGTTCTCCTTTAATATTATGAGAGGAAGACTTGGCTTCTTATACGTACTTTATAGGCACACAAACTCGCCCGGCCTCTTGTTAGTAAGGAAGTATGGAAATCTCACTTTCAGATTCTATAAACTTTATGAAGCCACAAATTCCAAACTTTAAAGCCCACTTACTTTGCTCTCTACAAGAATACAGTTGTTATATACAGCGGCGAGGCCAAGTGTAATAAAAATATTTGCTAGAAAATACATCAGAGTTCACTAATACGTGTTTTTCCTTATAGGTTCCTCCGTATAAACTTCCTTTCCTATTTACTCACGCTCATTTTCTCTTTGAACATTTCTCTTTCTAGTTTGAAGTTCATATTGTTGGTTTCAAAGAACCACATGAATAATAATATAATAACACACCTTTCCAATTAGTATTATTAATTTAATTAATTTGTTGTGGGGAGGTATACACGGAAGACGTTATACAATCTCACTCAAGTTTTTGTAAAGGATTCGACTTGAGCACGAGCTCGTTGGGCGTGTAATGACCACTAGGAAACTATTTTACTTTCACAAGAGTGAAAGTAGGATCATCATCATCACATCAAGTGTGTCGGACTTATTACGTCCACTCTGATAAACACTCCTAACTGTCCGTACTGAAATGTTATTATGGATGCTCTCTGTGGAGATAAGATATCCCATGCTTTAGTCATTACGATCAACCTTTGCCATGTTGAGAAGAAAGAAGTGAAGAAAATTAACAATCCAAGGAGTCGGTTAATGGCTTCTTACTGAAATTTTATCAGTCTTATATAAACTACATTAAAGGACAAAGTGATAGTAGACTTTGATATTCAAGTGTTAAACTATTTAATTCCGGTTCAAAGAAGTCGAAAGGGAGAAGTGCCTGTCTCACTTTCTCAGTTCGCTTTCATCAGTGAAATCCCCTCGAATTTCTATTCAGGACTTGTGAAGTGATAAGACACACAATCAGAGAAGCTCCTTACGTGAATAGATATGATAGCCTTACAAAATCCTGAACCACGGTGGGTGTGCATAACTGAATACACGCCTCTTCTTTCGGCAGTTGTGAAACTTGACGATACTACCCCAGTTAACACACAGAAACAGTTCAGTGGCTTTCACCAACTGTAATCGTCGGCCTACTACTCTAAGTCTTCCGTGTAGAAGTTAAATGAAACCTCATTTGCGTGGGTATTTTGTGTTCCTTGTTGCTGATTCAACTAAGGTTGCACGGGATTAGTGTAGGACAAAGAATGACTGGCAACTGGGCGACATTTATTTATACATCCTTTACTTAAAGTACAGAGAGGAAACGTGAATATACACACTGCGCTCTAATTCCACAGTGTACTTAAGTTGTATGGAGATAGGCGAACTATTGTAACATGCATATACACAATACAGGGGAAGAGAAAGACAAAAGACGGATAGAGAAGGTAACAACATACACACATATATATATACATTTCTTACAGGATGAAAAACGGGCTATTCTTGAAACATTGATTCTGCTTTTGGAATTAAATTTGGACGGTAAGAAACGTAAGGTAATTGCTTTTTAGAGACTAACTCCGCAGAGAAATTCCCTTCAATGAATCTACTTTCATCCTTTGCCAGTCTAGTTGGAGTTACTGAGAGAGTAAGCTTCATTCTTCTTCTTCAAGTTTCCGTGTTCACAGTAAGACGTATGAGGGTATATACATGAAAAAGATTTATACTTTGCAATACATCGTCAAGAATACTTTCCTTCCACACAAAGTACGAGCAACTCATGCGTCTTCACTAAATCAGAACCGTCTCTCTTTCTTTTAATATGCTGTTTAAAGCTTCCGGATTTCCTGTCGCAGGATTGCTCCTTTTATTTCCGAAACGCTCTCATGATGCGAGCAACGCGAGTTTTATATATTTAAACGCCATCCCACATAAACTTCATATCCAGACACACAATTCATCTCCACGCGTTGCAGATTAATATCAAAGCAACTTCCTATGTTCATCTACTCAGATTAATCTCTTCTTAGAAGGAGGATTTCAACAAGAAAGATCCACACATAGCTGACTTGTGTTCCAGCATTGTAATGTAGTTCTGCATTGATATACTCCATATAGGTACCATATATAGATTTTCTGCCTTTCTTAGCTTCCAGTTGTGAAATAATCCAAAACAATCAAAAAGCTTTATTATCGCAACAAAGTTTGGAATCTCTCACGTCCTCTTGCACACGTCTCCTTCGAACTTATTCATATGCCACATCAAACCATTTCACTTGATAACAAGCCCTCTTTTCATAGTCTGACATTGTTTTTGCATTTTAAAAGCAGCTTTTCTCCCTACCCCATACATATCATTGTTAAGTTACAAGGTGAAAGAAAATACGGTTTAGCATATAAATAGAAACACTTCAAGAAAATTTTGAAAAGAACCGGAAGTTCGAAGTGAAAATAGTGAAAGTATTAAACTTCTGCTGCTGGAACCATATAATGCATCAAATAAGCTTACGAACTCTTCTTACTGAAAGCAATTAGTTTTCGTAATAAAGTTTAATGAATGTAAGTGGATGATAAACTAACAAATCTACTAAGATCCAACTAGCCTGCTACTGCTTGGTTAAATTTTATGTGTGACAGATATATGAACCATACAGTCAAGAGAAAGGATTAAAAGACTTTTTCATTCTGCACCATTCGTCGTGGTCGTGGTCGTAGTCGTCCGTTGTTTTATAACTTCATCCATAATTCACATAGATGAGATAATTGAGTTGATAAAAATGGGATATAAAACAACAATAATCGTTTAGCGGTTATAAGATTTACTTTTTATTTCGCTGCCAATTCCGCTGGCCAAAAGAATGTGCGCCGAGGACTTGTTGTATGGTAAAGTTCATTAATTATATTGTAAGATACATATACACACATACGGAGCAGTGTAGTCGAAGAAGAAAAAGAAGAATGGAAGAACGAAGTAAGTTATTTAAGCTCTCGCCCGTTTATAAGAATGGGTATAAGTAACAATAAGTTATGAAGCATATGGATGAGTCGAGCTGCAGCCGAAACACATGAGAAAGGGCAAACAACATTTCTCTGTTTCACTAGTTAGCAGTTGGAAAGTTTTGCAACCGAAGTCAGTAACAATTTTACATCACTTCGCCTATGAAAACTTCTATCATGGGAAACATTTCTCACACTTAAGTCTACAACTGAGATGCGGATTGGGCAACTGCTCTGCCGTGGAATATATAGAGACAGCGTCGTATTGAAGCTGTTAGGAAACTTTGTCCCCTTCCTGTTGGCTATTTCTTTTGTAACCAGGAGCATCAAATAACTTTTTATACTGTCCCTAGTCTTATGCTCTTTAGGAGAGGCTATTTCATGTCCACCCTTCAAATGGTATGGTCCCATTGTGAGCCTTGGTTATGCTCATTGCCTATCTTACTCTGAAAGTGCGGACTAAAGTTTCATCTTACATGCCAGGCTCAACAACTTTCACCAGCTACACTTCTGACGCCTTTCTTCTTGTCTGTCAGCTGGGTCAGTAGTAACTTCTTGCTGTGCTCAACCTTACCCCATCATCATTCAACTTATTTACGCTTTCCTTTGTACGCGGAATAATCTAACAGACTAAATTGCCTCAGAAAAGTTTCCTCGTGATAACCAAAATAAAATGTCTAAGGGTCAATTTACTTCAGAACTAAGACATGATGTGAAATCAAACTGTTTATTACTCGTCGATAGAAACATTTCTCAAGCAATAGCCTATACTATATGCATTCTTATTGTCAAATGCCACTCAGATCATTGGAAAGATCTCCATTATTAAGTATTCCCGTAAGCGTCCTACGTGAAAATTACATTTAGCTCCAGAGAAGCTCTTGGTCCAAGCAGATTTTTACGGATTGCACTCACTTCTACAAAATTGCCCATTTCAAAAACCGCAACTAACTTAAGAGGCAGTCTATATACTGATTAATGAAATTGGTTCAAATCTAAACAATCAAATTTGTTAGTTACTCCCATATACTATCTGCAATAATGGTAAGTATTGGTACGTATAAGTGTATAAAAGAATGTTCAAAATTAATGAATGAAATTTGCCCAGCCCAACCTCGCCAAGGTTATTACGTAGTAATATGTTTTATTGGGTTCCAGTTATCAGAGGAAGCAAAAAACAAAACTTCAAAACAGGCCTAACAATTGAAAACCACTGAAGCGAGCACAAAATGAATTTACTCGTTGAAAATTTTTATTAGACATTTCTCTGGTACTAAGAGCAGCAGGGTAGTGCTTTAGCCTCAGAAACAAAAATTAAAGTTCGAGCTTGTGCATCCGAGAGAGAAGCATCTATCGCAATCTAGTCGTGTTAGCGAATGTTTTCTTAGTCTTAAATGAAATAGAAAAGAAGAAGCAGGAGGAGCAGCAGCAGTGTGGGTTGTAGAGATAGTAAAGTGGTGTTAGATTCAAGGATTACTGCCTTTGAGTAGAAAGTCCAAGACGGGCAGCAGTAATCTAAAGAACCTGATAAAATGAAATGTCTTTTTGCTTGTTTCCATTACACTCCAAGAATTTTCTTACTACTTGTAAACTTTAATAATAAAGAGAGAGATTTGGACCGGATATAAACGAGGAATGAATCTTTTTATAGGTTTAAACTTCTCTCTGAAATTATCAGCCGTACTTCCAGACTGAAAGGACGGTTATAAATTCTTTTATAGTAAATAAGGTACATACTACAGACGCATATCGTGGGCTACGTATCCACGCGCACACAGAGCATTTATATATATATTCTTTTCTCCGGAATCTTCCGTCTCATAAAAAATAATCGCAGATCAAAGGTAAACTGGTAAACGACAAAAAGCTTTTTCTTTTTGTATTCTTCTCTATTCAAATGGAAAATATAAAAATAGTTTCGTAGCTTGTGCGTGTGTAGCAATTCAAAAAAGAACTAAAGAGAGATTGAGTTTAAAAATAAGAACGAATTAAGATGCGTAGTCTATTTGATATCCTCATGAGAGCTTGTGTCGTGTAAAAGTTATATATCACCTATGGAGACATATGGTATCGATAGGCGAACGAAAAGTTAATGAATACTTTCAATGAACTCACAAATATCTGTAGGCGTATACTGTATAAATACCTAAAAATTTGAATCCATTCTCGAAGCAATATTCATTAACCTCTGTGTGAAATACAGCCGAGACAGAAATTACACCTGTCTTTTACTTAATTTAACGCGACTTGTACAACTACTTTGAGTTTCTATGTAGTACAAAATGTTCAAATATACACGATGAGTTTCAACCAATTTGCTGAGGCAATTTGTATTCTACAAAGAACCTTGCGAGCGACGAGTTGAGTGAAAGTCAAAAAGTTTTCAGGCTTCCAAACCTGATTTGCATACTTAGGGATAAAGAATCTCGTTTTGGTTTCACACCAAGTCGTATTTTTATTCTCATTTTGCTGAAACCAAAGAGAGAGAGAGTGTGTGTATATTATATAGTGTTCGCTTGTCTCCTTGTCGCGCGGACTCTTCCACAGCCTTATATATATATTATACATGTATATTTCTGCCTGAATGAGGGACAAAAAGTATCTCACACTCCAATCGCATATCTACGCCCTACACATATTCTTCTGTCTCTGATGACTTGAAACATATTCAGTTTGAAACAAGAGTTGTTCATTAAGTGAGTTGCCTAATAGAGGATAAACATTTGGCAGAGCAATGATGAATTTTTCGAGGTGGTTTGGAGAGGAAGCTGCTGCTCTTAGATCCCGAGCCAACCAATGACGTTATCTCCAAGCACATCGAGGTTGAAATGGTGGAATGAATGGCGATGGGCCTGTCTTCTATACGAACATATATAGTAGTAGTGCTAGTAGTAGTAGTAGTCTCCATGTACTGCTAATAGCTCAAGTATAGAAACTCTCAAATGACACTTTCTTCCTTTTCGAGAGAGAATTCCTTGCCACCCTCACGTCTCACGAGTCGATCACAAACTTTCTCCACTCGACTCTTTTGCAAGTCAGAGACTCTATATTTATATATCCTTCTTGGTCATGCCTTCCACTCCCCGTGTATTATTTGCACCTTCTCTAAAGACATTTCCCTTCTAGTCCAATCTACCACACTCCTCTAATCCTTCGAGAGTCATGAATTCTACTTACACCACTTCCCGAGTAGCTACTACTACTATGTAAGCATCTATTCCTCTCTCTCTCTCTCTAATAATATATACTACGATCCTACTTCTCTTATGAATACATTCCCAATTTGCAGTCAGATCAGAAAGACATGCTATTTCAGATTTTACTATTCCATTTCCACATTCTCAATTCTCATATTCATTCATTCTCCATTTATTTATTACGTCGAATGATGGGCTTATGTAAAACACGAGTACGTGTGTACAGTTTTGTCTATTATTTGCCAGATACAGAATTCTTTCGGGAAACCTTTGTATGGCTCGCATAGCTTCAATGTATGGGAGTGCGTAATCTCCAAGCAATTTAAACATGGGGAATGTTGAATGTAGCTATTTTTCTCACTTTATTAAGCAGAAGAGAAGAAGAAACAGGGCATAAAGCTCGTTTGTTCAATAGATACACACATGGAGATTGTATGTCAATAAATTACGAGTTTTGCACAACATTTTTTGGCTAAAAAGCACGTTTGCAAAAAATCCCTTTTGTGTGCGATTGTAGGATAGAGTAATGATTTGAAATTCAAAAGACAAAGGTGAGATTTTGTGTCAGTCAGTTATGTCAAGAGCTCTGTATATACGTATACGTAATTTATACGACCATTCAGTATCTAGAAAGTTACAAAAATGTCTGTAATAATGAACTTTAAAATGTACCAATAAGAGTCAGTTGTAGTGGATGCCTGGAGGGGAATTCAGAAAAAATTCAAATATTAGATGCGAATTCTGGAAGCACAATTAACAGTCTCTAGTGTAATTCTGAAACTCAGGCGTGAACATAATAAGAAGACTTGGAAATCCTCTCAAGCGAATAATTGAACCACCTCCCTTTCATATTTACTCATTTAGATGAAGAAATGAAATTTTGCTACTTATCTCCTGAGATTCAACTCAATTTTTAGCTGTAGTTTTGCGAATTTTGTAGCTTTTTGCATGGAGCACAAGTCGTTTAAAGCAAATAGAAATGCATGCTTGGCGTGTGTCTAGAAATTCAACACAAATTATATTACGCAACTACAAAACCCCGTATTGTGCACATATTACAGCACGAGAATGGTAAAAAAATATCAGATTATATAAGGTTCTCAGTTTTTTCTTGCCTAGACTGTACACTCAATGAGCGAGAACAAATTCCAATGAAAAATTAACAATTAACAAATTTAAATTAAACTTCGAAGCTGACTACTTTTAATTACTTGACACTAATAGAAGACGGAACACTCCAGTAGGCGAAATTGAAAATTAATGAAGTTTTGCATGTTTGCTTTCATCATGGCTTTCCAACTTTGTTTATTATAAAACAATACGTGTATAGGCTGCACATTCGCGTATTCTGGGAAAACAAAACGGTCACACAAAGAATTCTCAAATAAATGGCCAATCGAGAAAATGAGGACATTTGCAAAAACGTGTTTATATAATATAGTTTAAACTTTAGTCTTTTATTCATCTTCAGAGAGGAGGAATTCCTTGCAGGTCTTCTTGGAAGTGTTGTAGTGAGTGTGAAGCTGGGCAATAATTCAGAAATGTACGAAGAGCTGAAAGGTCCCTTGAAAGACGAAACGAGGCGTACAAACAAGTACAGGGCCCATTTTGTTCAATGCAATTCCTTTTTCTTTTTATGGTATGTTCTGCCTCGTTCCTGTCGTAAAATATGAATCGCAAGAGACTTCCTCGGTATTCCTAGGTAGCCAATATTACACACACTTAAAGACCTATCAGAAAACCTACTTACTACTGCGTATTCAGAGAGTAAAAGTGCCTCTTAAAACACATGGAATATGAGCAGACCGAAAATCAGATGATGCAACTGCCAGCAGCACTTTACCTGTGTGTAAAGAATATCTGACAGTCCAGCTGAAAGTCCTGAATGGCCCTGCAGTGATCAATCGAATTGTCAACCCTCCTTCACTCCTTCCTGCTGTCTTTCTGATGAAAGGGGGAATATTTTTGGCCAAAAGGTTGTCTCCGAAGATAGTGCCGTTTTAAGTGGAATCATAAACCTTAAGCAATGCACAATGGTCCAAATTTCCTGAAGGAAAGTTATTGAACGACTTATTTTACGTTCTAACACAGACATATTTTTATCGGTATGCAAGAATACAATTCCTCAAGGAGCTGTTCTCAAAGAGAAGCACTATTGTGCAATATAGGAAAGTCTCTCACACACGAGTCCGTGCAATCAATCCATTTACTCAATTTCTGGAAGTGTGAAACAATCTACGTGTCAAGCCCCTTCATCCTTCAGCATCTTTCGCTCTTTTACAGCCCTTTTCAAAGGTCCATAAAAGAGAGTTACAAACACCTCTTCTCTGTTCTGACCACGTCAGCTGTCACTTATGTCATGACTCCGCATGGACATATACATTTCTGCTTTCTTCTCTCGTATGTGTGTGTGTAATATTTATTGAAATCCCCAGATTCCTGTGACAGGCAGTTGGAATAATTTTTTGTGTCACAGTCACGACCAGCGTGTCCCTATTCCAAGTCTCTTATGGAACTGAGAGGGAATTACTTTTATAACGAAACGATTTAAGTATGCAATAAAACCCGAGGTCAAGTGAACTACTTTTAAAGACATGTTTAAGTCTTGCTCACTCGTGAGTAGTTCAATTCAAACGTGCTTCTCAACTTTTATGCGTCTGTAATGTATAGAAGCCATATGTGAGCACAATATGTAGCATTGTAGCGAAACAATTTCTCTGAGAAATGTGAAAGTTTACGCTCATCATCATTCTCATGAGTAAACCCCAATTAGAGCTCGCTTAAGCGAAATGTATAAATAACACTGGGAATGTCTTTCCGGTCGATGTCTTAAAATCTGATTCATCAGTAATTAAAGCAAGTAGGGTTTCTTGCATTAGAACTCGCATATCTTCATTAAAATTTGATTATTTGAGTCCAATTTCCCATACAACTAAAGCCAAAGCGGTTTGGGTGGCCAACTGTTAATTTAATTCTCATCTCCAGAGATGTGTCTACACAAAGTGATTTCGTAGGGACACAATTCTCGGAGATTAGATAATGAATATGATTAAGTAAATTTTCAATGTGATCTGCGAAGGTTATGAGAGCGAGAGAGTTGCTTCTGCTGCTAAGTGAAACGATCCATATGGCTCACAGACAGTTTTCTTGTTGCCCAGAGAGGAGAGAGAGAAAGGCCAGATAAGTGGATGATAATCGACCCTTCTCTTTAATACGAAACTAAGACTGGTTGGCACAAGCCTCCGTTACACGCCATTCCCGTGCGTTCTCCCTAATGCTTCCTGCGATGACTGCAGATGCTCATCTATTCAATCAAACTCAAACTGGGTTTTGAACTAGAAACTACGAAGACATAACTACGACTGAGACCATTTCCTTTCACTGACAAGACTTACTTGAGCCAGTTACTCGTCTCATTAGGGAAAGAATTGCTTCAGAAGCGTATTTAACTATTTCGCTCATTGTACTAAGTCGTAGTAAGTCAAGAACATTACCCGTTTCTCTCTCATGGTGTTAATACTCTATGATTATAATTTGCGCCTCTATAACTTTTGGGTATACGTTAACAATTTGCCAGAAGTACAAAAACACGACTAGTGCGAATCTCTCAAAAGCAACCATGAAAGTAAATTCAGCTTAAAAGAAAAACACTGCTTACACACAATGCACTACACTGCTAACACATTCACCTTAGCTTAAGAACGCTGTACAGGAATCATTACAACAAAGAAAAGTCACAGGTAAATAATTCGTGATTCACATTGGACCATATATATATGTAGTTAGAGATTATTACCTAAATAAGTCAAAAGTAGAAGTCGTTTGTAAAGGATTGAAAAGACATGTCTGTTAAAAAATTGGCTACTTTTTAGTTAGTTTTTCCTGCTATGTGTGTGTGGACGACTGATCTTGTTGGATATATATACGACAGAGGAACAAAGAGGAACTTGATAAAGGAGAATAAAAAGTCAAGCGCATGGGAGTCCGTTTGAGTATTATGTGTGTGTGTGTGTGTGTGGAGATCTGGAGTAAGTACAACGGGTAGTAATAACATAACAATGGTAATAATAATAGAAATCTCACAGTGGTGGGACGTAAGTAAACTGGCGTATCGAATGGATGTGCAGCGAGTGGAAATGTATGAAAGTGCGACTGGTCGTCGAGAGAGAAAGCGTATTTTTCCGCAGATGGAAAGTGAAGTAGAAGAGAGGCGATAGAGAGAAATACAACAGCGAAGCATGAAGATGACGATCGAAATGGTTGTTCGGAGTGGTTGTGGCTGAGTAACTCGAGTAGTGTGCGGGATCTCTGTAAAACATATATATATTATATATTATATATATATATATCTATCTATATAGTATGAGGGAGCTCCGTGGATCTCTAATGTGTCATGTCACGGAGACTTGCTGGATGGTCGAAATTAATTTTGGCTATCATCATCGGGGCCATCATTCATGTTCAATCTCTCATCTTTTAACGATAATAGGTCGAATGCAGGAGAATCTGTGTAAACTGTGAATCCTCTTGCCCGGAGAAAGCTCTCGAGTTGCCAATTTAATTCTAACCTGCTTTCACTCTTCTCTCTAATATAGAAACTCATGTATATATACTTTCTTATTGGCAGACTCAGGTACGACTCTAAAATCTAATCCGTGATTCACACAAAAGAACTAATTTGAAACGAACGAAATTAGTAACCTGTTTTCTCTCTACTAGTTGGTATAGCATGTGTTACATAGTAAGGCAGTTTATATATTATATCTTTGTGAACCAGCTTTCCTCTCATTCACCATCATTATCTTGTCTTATTTTCCATTTGCAATTTCGTTGGGCAGAAAGACGATGAAGTTGGGAGTGAAGAGAGACACATACACTCTTTATTCCTATTCATTTGATACCCACATCTCTATAGCAGACGTAATCATTTCGTAAAGTCAGCAGTCCAATCTTGTATAAATTCAGCTGCAACTCAGTCAGTATAGTAGGATGAGCTGTATCGGGAATATATATATTTATATTTATAGAGAGATAAGTCTACCCTTTCTATCATATTATCTTTTGTGCCGTGTACGTGTACAACAATCAATCTTCAAGTCTTTCTCTCCGAAAAATGACTACAGAATAGCCCATTTCTGTTGCGTCAGCAAAGTTTCGTTAGGAATTTGATACCTGCTCATTTGTGTACTCAGAACAAACTTCAATCTCTCCAGTTTCCGTCATCTCCACTCACTTAAGGGACAATTAGCTGAGGCCTCTTTAAGTAATGCGGGCTATGGTGAAGTGGGACACTCTACCACGACTTTTTTTCTGAACCAGCTCACCCATTTCTACCCATTCTTTGCTTAGTACTCTTTCAAGTGTTATTGGACCAGAGAATTCTATTCAGACAATAAGTCTACTTTAAAAAATATTCTGCTATGAAGGAGCAGGTCACTCTTGTGAATTCGATTTGCAAACAATCGAAAAATCCGAACAGTAAATAACACGACAAAAGCAAAGAAAGATAGAGTGCTCTGTGTAACTTATACTGTGTTACTTACTCTCAGTCAGATAAACGTACAATATGCGCAAGATAAAATCTTCACTTTTAGAAAACAAGAAAAGAGAGTTAAAGTGTAAGAGATACACTTTACTACGATGGGCGTTTAGCGTGAAACTTAATGCGACAGCAGGTCTTTAAGATCCGTAGAAGTGAATCTTTAAGGTTACCTAACAGAAACTCGATCCACTTTCCAGGAGTTAGCTCTTGAATAAGCCAAGTTATGAGATTGTTTATAAAGTTACGTAATAAAACAGTTTTGAATGTTTGTTTTGACTCGTCAAAAGCTCAGAGTGTACGTTTTTATTTATAGTGTAAAGTGTAATAGACTAAATAGACTTTGACGCACTCATGCAGTATCAAAACTATCCACAATCTTATTGTCAGAATGACATCAAATTGATCTCCGATTACTGAAGAAATCCTGTTACAATGGCACTATCTAAAATCTAGGGTAATCTAGGCAGAGTCAAGATTCTCGCAAGATGTCACACATGAATACTTTAAATA
>Ga0194135_10000615_pt1 | contig 21024 bp, 19 predicted proteins | sample LitLau_LLRF_2013_FD_134024 | JGI IMG/M metagenome (GOLD analysis project Ga0194135, IMG submission 134024) | Freshwater sediment microbial communities in response to fracking from North America - Little Laurel Run_MetaG_LLRF_2013 (version 2) | ecosystem: Environmental > Aquatic > Freshwater >...
GGCCTGGGCCATGGTCAAGCGTGTCGTACTCATGGTTTGCACCTTAATGTTGATGTGTCTGCCAACACGTCCGTAGGAGCTGGCTGGCCAGCGAAAGCGCCTTGGAGACTTGCGCCCCGCTGTGGGGCCTCTTCGCCGGCAAGCCGGCTCCTACATGAGGGCGGCGTCAAGTCAGGGATTGCTGCAGGTGGGCCATGCTTGCGCCGATCGCCTGCCGGATGTCCGCCAGCCCGTGCACGCTCTCGGCAAAGGGTTCGAATGACAGGTAGCCGCGGTAGCCACCGCTCAACAACGTGTCGATCTGCGCCGCATTGCCGAGGATGTCCGCCTCGCCCACCAGCACCCGATGGCCGTCGCGAATGCGGTTGAGCGGCGCTTCGCGATCCTCGACCCCGGAGATGTGCACCAGCCCGGTCAGCTCGGGGAAGCACTCCTCCTCACCGGCCAAGTGGTGGTGGAAGGTGTCGTGCACCAGGCGCAACACGTCCAGGCCGCCGCTGGCACGGATCGCCTCCAGCGCCGTGCGCTTGTGGCGCAGCGCGCATTCCTCAAAGCCCAGGGGCTCGATAAACCCCAGCAGGCCGTGATCCCGCAGAATCGGCGCCAGCTCGCGCAACGCGCTGTGCAAAGCGCTGCTGCGCTGGGCCTCGCTGCGCGAGTCGGCAGGGTCATTGAGCGGACACAGCACCAGCCCCTCGGCCCTGCAGGCCCGGGCATAGGCGGCGAGCTCCAGGGCCTGCCGGCGACGCTCGTGGTTCCACACATCGAAGGGGTACAGGGCGTTGATCGACAACACCTTGATGCCCTGGGCCGCGCACAATTCGCGGACCCGCTGCGGCGGCGTGCCGTCCTCGATTTCCACGCCCGCCAGGTCATTGCGGATCTCAATGGCATCGACCTTCAGCGTCCGCGCCAGGTCGATAAACGCCGGCAGCGACAAACGCGGTGCAACCATACGATTCAGGGCGAAACGCAGGGGCTGGCTCATTCTTCTTGTTCTCCAAAATCCATCGCGTCGAGACAGTTACTGGGCGGTCGGCATGCTGAATTCCGGGCCCTTGGCGATGCTCTCGGGCCAGCGCTGCATCACGCTCTTGTAGCGGCTGTAGAAGCGCCCCCCTTCCTCGCCGTAGGCATGGTGATCGCCGAACAGCGAACGCTTCCAACCGCCGAAGGAATGCCAGGCCATGGGCACCGGGATCGGGACGTTGATGCCGACCATGCCCACCTTGATGCTGCGGGCAAAGGCCCGGGCCACGCCGCCGTCGCGGGTGAAGCAGGACACGCCGTTGCCGAATTCATGGGCGTTGATCAGCGCCACCGCGCTGGCAAAGTCGGGCACCCGCACAATGCCCAGCACCGGCCCGAAGATTTCCTCGCGGTAGATGCTCATCTCGGGGGTGACCTGATCGAACAGGGTGGCGCCGACAAAAAAGCCCTGCTCCGCCCCCGGCACCTTGAAGCCGCGTCCGTCCACCAGCAACTGCGCGCCCTGGGCCACGCCCTGATCGATAAAACCCTCAACCCGGGCCTGGTGCTCGGCGGTCACCAGCGGCCCCATGTCGCTGTCGCCGTGCAAGCCGTTGCCGACCTTGAGCCGGTCGATGCGCGGCAGCAGCCTGGCGATCAATTCATCAGCCACCTCACCCACCGCCACGGCGATGGAAATCGCCATGCAGCGCTCGCCGGCCGAGCCGTAGGCCGCGCCGATCAGTGCGTCGGCGGCCTGGTCCAGGTCGGCGTCGGGCATCACGATCATATGGTTCTTGGCCCCACCCAGGGCCTGCACACGCTTGCCTCGGGCGCTGGCCTGCTGGTGGATGTACTGGGCAATCGGCGTCGAACCGACAAAGGAAATCGCCTCGATATCCGAGTGCTGGAGCAAAGCGTCCACCGCGCTCTTGTCGCCCTGGACCACGTTGAACACACCTTCGGGCAACCCGGCTTGCGTCAGCAGGCGCGCCAGCAGCAGGCTGGCGGAGGGGTCGCGCTCGGACGGCTTGAGGATGAAGCAGTTGCCGCTGATCAGGGCGATGGGGATCATCCACAGCGGCACCATCACCGGGAAGTTGAACGGCGTGACCCCGGCGCACACGCCCAGGGGCTGGCGCAGGTTCCAGTTATCGATGCCGCCACCGATGTTGTCGCTGAAATCGGTTTTCAACAGGTTCGGCGCGCCGCAGGCGTACTCGACGATCTCGATGCCACGGGTCACCTCGCCCATGGCGTCGGACAGCACCTTGCCGTGCTCGCGGGTGATGATCTGCGCCAGTTCCGTGTGGTGCTGGTCCAGCAGCTCCTTGAACTTGAACATCACCCGCGCGCGGCGCAGGGCCGACTGCTCGGACCAGGCCGGGAAAGCCTTCAGCGCCGACGCCACGGCTTCATCCACGGTCTGCTGGCTGGCCAGGGAGACTCGGGCCTGGACCGCCCCCGTGGCCGGGTTGAACACCGGGCTGAAACGCTCGCCGGCCGCCCGCTCCTGAGCGTCGATGTAATGGCCGATTACCGGGGTGTCGCTCATTGTTCTTGTTCTCCGTAAAAGGTTGCCGTCTGGGTTCGGGGCTTCAGAGATCCAGCAGCCAGCTGTGCTGCGGGTCGTTATGGAACTGCCAGACCCGCTTGGGCCCGGCCATGACGTTCAGGTAATAGGACTCGTAGCCGTAAGGCACGCTGACCGGGTGATAGCCCTTGGGCACCACCACCAGGTCGCTGTTTTCCACGGCCATGGCCTGATCGATGCTGCGGTCGTCGGTGTAGACCCGCTGGAAGACGAAGCCCTGGGGCGGGTTGACCTGGTGGTAATAGGTCTCTTCCAGAAAGCTCTGGTGCGGCAGGTCATCGGTGTCGTGCTTGTGCGGCGGGTAGCTGGAGGAATGCCCGGACGGCGTGCGCACCTCCACCACCAGCAGCGAATGGGCCGGCTCGCTGTCGGGCAGGATGTCGCAGACATAGCGGGTGTTGGCGCCCTTGCCGCGCACGCTGCGCTTGCACTGCTCCGGGCGGATCAGGCGCGGGCCGAGGCCGGCGGCGGCATCACCCGGGGCGGCGCACAGGGCAATCTGCACCTCGCTCAAGGCACTGACCTGGGCCTGGCTGCCCGGCGGCAGATAGACGGCAAAGGGCGATTTGTCTTCGAACACCGATTGCCGGTCGCCCAGGTTGGACCACTGGAAGGCGCCCTGGGGCGACTCGCCCTGCACGTCGATGCGGCCGCTGAGCAGCACCAGGCACAGCTCCTGGTCGCCGGCGCTGAGCGGCAGGCTGTCCCCCAGGATCAGGCGGTAGGCACTGAATCCCACGTATTCCAGGGCACCCTCCGGCAGTTGAACCAGGGTCCGGCCCTGGGCCGCGCTTTTAACCAACAGATTCATTGGCCTGTCCTCGACGATGGCAGCGCGGCGTCCAGCAACCCGCGCAGGGTGTCGTAGCCTTTTTTCGCATAGACGTAGCTCGGCGCCACGGCCGGGTCCTGCTCGGCCTCCACCACCAGCCAGCCCTGGTAGTCAGCGGCCAGCAGCACATCGAGCAAGGCGGCAAAGTCGAGGTCGCCATCGCCGGGCACGGTGAAGGTGCCGTTGACGATGCAGTCCGGAAAGCTCCACAGGTTGTTGCGCGCCAGTTGCACCACCGGCTTGCGCACGTCCTTGAAATGCACATGGCAGACCCGGCGCACATGCTTGCGCAGCACCTCCAGGGGTTCGCCGCCGCCCATGTAGCAATGGCCGGAATCGAACAGCAGGCCGACTTCCTCCCCCGTCAGGCGCATCAGCGTGTCGATGTCCGCCGGGGACTCGACGTAGGCCCCCATGTGGTGGTGATAGGCCAGGCGCACCCCCTGGGACAGGGTAAAGCGCGCCAGCTCCGTGAGTTTGTCGGCGTAGTCCTGCCAGGCCTGTGCGCTGTGGAAGCGCGGGCGCTCGATCAGGCGCACCGGTGAGCCCTGGATCGAGTCGGCCACTTCGCCGTAGACCAGCACCGAGGCACCGTTGTGCTTGAGCAACTCGACATGGCTGGCGATGGCGTCGATTTCCTCGGCCGCCGAGCGCCGGGCCAGACGCCCGGAGTACCAGCCCGATACCAGCGCCAGCTCATAAGGGCGCAACACATCGCTCACACCCTGGGCGTCCTTGGGGAACTTGCCGTTGAGTTCAAAGCCTGCGTAACCGATCTCGCGCCCTTCGCTGAGGGCGGTGTCCAGGGGTGTTTCACCGCCCAGGGCCGGCAGGTCGTCGTTGCTCCAGGAGATCGGGTTGATGCCAATTCGGATCGCGGGCATGGCTGCACCTTTTATTGTTGTTCCAAGCAATGGTGAAAACGGCCCCTGCCGGCAGGGGCTTCCCGTGGCGAGGGAGCTTGCTCCCATTCGGGGGCTCAGCCCCCGCAAATCGCCTGGCGCGGTGTATCTGTTGCGACGGGTCGGCCGGGTTGGGGCCGCTGTGCGCCCCAGCGGGAGCCAGCTTTCTCGCCACACAGTTGGCGGCGATTAGCCACGGGCGCTGCGCCAGGCGTTGATCAGTTGTTCGAAGGTGCCCTGCACCTGCCGGATCAGGGTCTGGTCGTCGATCTCCCGCGCCAGCCACGCTCGGCTGGGTTCCTGGAAAATCGTGCGGCCCACGGCAAACCCCCGGCAGGTGCGGCTGGCGGCCGCTTGCCGGAAGCCCTCGGCGAGGGCTTCGGCCGAGGCATTCAGGCCCAGCAGCACCACGCCACGGCAATACGGATCGCGCTCCTGGATCAGCTCATCGAGCTTTTTCCATTCCTCGGCCGACTGCGCCTCGATCTTCCACCACGCCGGGTAGATGCCCAGGTTGTACAGGCGCTTGAGGCTGCGGTAGAGCACCTCGGGATGGGCGCCGGGCAGGTCCTTGGGCGGGATGATCTCCAGCAGCAGTTCATGCCCGCTGACCTGGGACGCCTGGTACAGGCCACGGATCTGCGCTTCCTGTTCCAGGCGCAACAGGGGTTCGTCGTCCGGGTGAAATTGCACCAGGCACTTGATGATCTGCTCCTGGGGCCAGGCGATCAGGTTGCTGCCCACCGAGCGCCCATGCTCGAAGGCCAGGGGCCGCGAGCCCTGGACTTCCACCGGCCGCGCCACCCACCAGCCGCGCCCGGTGGCGGCGTTCAGCGCGTCCTGGCCGAAGCGCTGGTCGGCCAGCAGGCCGACATCGGCCTCGATGCCCCGGCGCCGCAGGTCGGCTTCGACCCGCTGCACCGCTTCTATAAAGAGCTGCTTGAGCTGGGGGATGGCCGCAAGCTCGCGACCGCCCTGCTGGGCCAGTTCCACCAGTTGCCCACGATGATCGAAGGCGAAGACGAACAGTGGCTTCCAGGCCTTGCGCGGCACGCTGACCTGATGCAGGCGTTGCAGCACCGAGTCCTGGTCGGGACGGGTGATCGGCACCGGGCTGCTGAACAGGTAGTCCAGTTCGGCCCGGGTCGGCATCGCCGGGGCGCAGGCATGGCGCGACACCACCAGGCCGCCGCAGGCGTTGGCCAACTGGCAGCAGCGCTCATCGCTGGCCTCTTCCAGCCAGCCACTGAGGAAGCCGGACATAAAGGCATCGCCAGCGCCCAGTACGTTGAGCACTTCCACGCGCACGCCGGGGTAGACCGCCGCGTCTTCCAGGCGCGGCGGAATCGCGCCGTGGATCACCGTGCAGCCCTGCGGGCCGAGCTTGACCACCAGGGTCGCGGCGCTCAGGGAGCGCACGGTGCGCAGGGCCGTCAGCAGGTCGTCGCTGCCACCGGCAATCAGGAACTCCTCTTCGGTGCCGACAATCAGGTCAAAACGCCCCAGGATGCCCTGCACATGCTGGCTGACCTGCGAGTCGGCGACGAACCGAGTCTCGCCGTCGGCCTTGCCCGCCAAGCCCCAGAGCACCGGCCGGTAGTCGATGTCCAGGACACGCCGGACACCGTGCTTTTCGGCGTAGTCCAGGGCCTGCAGGCTGGCCCGGTAGACGCCGTCGGTGGAGAAATGGGTGCCGGTGATCAGCAAGGCCTTGCTGGAGGCAATAAAGGTTTCGTCGATGTCGGCGGCGCACAGCGCCATGTCCGCGCAGTTCTCGCGGTAGAACACCAAAGGGAAGGTTTCGCGGTCCTTGAGGCCCAGCAGGACCAGGGCGGTGAGGCGCTGCGGATCGACCTTGACCGCGCTGACGTCGCAGCCTTCGCGCGCCAGCGATTCCACCAGGAAGCGCCCCATGTGATCGTCGCCGACCCGGCTCAGCATCGCCGACCTGAGGCCCAGGCGCGCGGTGCCGAAGGCGATGTTCGCCGACGAGCCGCCCAGGTACTTGGCAAAGCTTGCGACGTCCTCCAGCCGCGCCCCGACCTGCTGCGCGTAGAGATCGACGCCCAGGCGTCCGAGGCAAATCAGATCCAATTGACGCCCACTGGCAAAACGAGTCTGGCCCATGCTGGCTCCTGTTATTTTTATCAGCCTGCGCTCGTCGCCATGGTCAGGTGCCGAGCACTCTTGGTCGGCCCAGACTAAAACGTCTCCCAGCCTCAATCAATATTTTTTCTATATATTTTTTACATGGAATATATTTTCCATTAAACTTTTTTCAAGCCTGAGCCAGACGCCCTGCATCGTTTCAGCAACGCCGCGGCCGGCAGGGGCCCGAAGATTTTATCGGCCCCTACCCTGTAGACTGCCGGCTGCCCACCTATTGTCAGGGGACGGCCCCACAGCCTGCCCCACCCGTACAAGCCAGAAGGATTGTTTATGTCCCGCACCGATCAGCCGGCCTTGTCCGAGAGCACGCCCGAGCGCGACCTCGCCAGCCCTCCGGCGAATGCCGAGCGGCTGCTGCAGTTGATCACCGAGGAATACGAAGGCCTGCCGCGCCAGCTCAAGCGCATCGCCAGCTACATGAGCCAGCAGAGCGACCGGATCATGGTCGACCGCATCAGCGACATCGCCCGGGAGTGCGAGGTCCATCCTTCGGCCATCGTGCGTTTCTCCCAGCGCTTCGGCTTCAGCGGCTTCAGTGAAATGCAGGCGCTGTTCCGCCAGGCCTACACCCACAAGGCCACGCCGGTGCAGAACTACCAGCAGCGCATCCGCAGCATGATCGCCAACAAGTCGCAGAAGGCCAGCGGCGGCGACCTGGCGCGCGAGTGCATCAATGCCACCCTGTCGGGGATCGAGCGCCTGGGCCTGGAGCTGAACGACGCGGCCTTCGAACAGGCGGTGGAGCTGGTGGTCAATGCCGACAACATCTACGTGGTGGGGGTGCGCCGCTCCTTCGCCGTGGCCGACTACCTGGTGTACAACCTGCAGCACACCAACAAGCGCATTCACCTGGTCTCGGGCCTGGGCGGCAGCTACCGCGAGCAGATGCGCAGCATCCGCCCCAACGACCTGGTGATCGCCATCAGCTTCACCCCCTACGCCAAGGAAACCCAGCACTGCCTGCGCATCGCCCAGCACAACCAGGCCCAGACCCTGATCATCACCGACAGCACCCTGTCGCCCCTGGCCAAGCGCGCCAACAGCGTGCTGCTGGTCAACGAGGGCAGCTCCTTCGCCTTCCGCTCACTGAGCGCCACCCTGTGCCTGTGCCAGGCGTTGTTCATCGCCGTGGCCTACCGCCTGGAACTGAAGATGGACGAGATTCACGAACAGGGCGGCTTCGACGACTAGCCGGACGCCGGCCCATGACTATGGGCCTGCAGGGCATCGGGTACGCCCCGGCGCTGCAGGCCGCCCTGCTCGACCCAGTCCAGGGTCTGGCGGTACGCCCGCTGCAGCAGCGCTTCGGTCTGGTTGAAGTCGAACACCGACACCCCCAGCGGACACAGGGGGTCGACCACATGGATCGCCACCCGCGACGCGTAGAGTTCGATGTCGCGCACCAGCTGGCGCATGCTCAACAGGTTCAGGGTGTGCAGGGCCAGGGCCAGCATCCCCGCCGGCGGCGCCGGGCAGGCGCAGCCGAAACCGGTGGGCAGGACAATCACCCGAGTGGCCCCCAGGCCCACCGCGGCGGCAATCGGCGTATTGCTCGCGACCCCGCCATCCACCAGCAGCTTGTCGCCGATGCGCACCCAGGGAAACACCAGGGGAATCGCCGCGCTGGCCAGCAGCGCCTGCTCGGTGTCGCCACTGGAGAGCACTTCCTGGGCCCCCGTCAGCAGGTTGGTGGTGACGATATGCAGCGCCAGTCGGCTGTCCTCGATACGCGCCACCGGCAACGCCCGGCGCACCAGCCGGGACAGGGCCGTGGACGGCAGCAGGCAGCCGCGATGGCGTAGCAGGCCGGTCAGGCTGTCGAACCAGGAAAACGGAAACACGTCGCCCTTGCGCAGGCCGCGCCAGAAGTCCGCCAGTTCGGCCACGCCCCGGGCATCGGGCCGCGCGGCGAAATAGGCGCCATTGATGGCGCCCACCGAGGCCCCCACCACCAGATCGAATTCCAGTCCCAGTTCCACCAGGGCTTGCAACATGCCGACCTGGACCGCCCCGAGACTGCCGCCCCCGGAAAGCACCAGCGCGGTTGTGTCCTGACTCATGGCTGATCTCCCGCGCCGTTATCGACGCTCTAGAAGCTCAGCATAGTCGCCCGTCAAAGACCGGCAGCAACCGCCCCGGCGGCGCTATTGGTAGATCTTGCCGCCGTAGAGGAACTCCGCGAAACGCTGCCAGGGCGAGGCCTGTGCCAGGCCCTGGGTGGCGCCCATGCCGGTGGCTTCGGCCCGGTTCAGGGCGTTGCCTGCAAAGCCAGGCCCTTGCGCAACAGCTCCTTGCGCAGGATCGGCCGGGCCAGGCAATGCACGCCGTCCAGGGCGCGGCACTCCAGCAGCCGCTCAAGCTTGCGGGCACTGCCCGGGCTGCCGGTCAGCAGGTAGCTTTTGCCCTCGCTGAGGCTGATCAGGTTCAGCAGCCAGTCATCGCCCCACTGCCCCAGCACCTGCTCGATCAGACTGCGCTGGCGCGCCAGCAGGTCCTCGCCATTCCACAGGGTCAGCTGGGCAAAGCGCCTTGGCAGGTTGCTGGAAGGTTCAAGAACCTTCAGGTCCTTGAGCAGGGCCGGCGCCAGTTGCGCTTCGATCTGTTGCTGGCATTGCTGGAAATACGCCTCGGGCCACTGCGGCCCCAGGCCGGCATGGGCGGCCAGGGCGGCATAGGCCTGGCGGTCCGCTGCGGTGCATCCCTGATCGGTGAAGTTCAGGGTGTTGTCGAGAATCCCCGCCGCCAGTAGTTGCGCACTGTCGCGGCTGATCCTGGGCAGCAGCCCGGAATCGCGCCAGCGCTCATAGACCTGGGTGCAGGCGGCGCCGATCGGGCGGATATCGGCGTATTTGCCCAGGCGCTCGTCCCAGAAGGCCTCGAACCCCGGGTGATGGTCGATGACCTCCACCACCCGCGCGAGGTCCACCAGCGGGTCCAGGTGCAGGTGGTTGGAAATGTCCACCAGCACGAACTGATCGGCGCCCTCCGGGACGTGGCTGTCCAGGCCCTTGAGGGTGTCCCTGAAACGCTGGGGAATGCTCTCGTTGAGCGGCGCGCTGCTCAGGGCCCGGGCCGGGCGGCCGCTGAGGTTGAGCAATTCGGCGTAGGCGATGCAGCCGGCGTAGGCGTCGATATCCAGATAGGCCGCGCCGGAAGTGACAATGAGCATGACGTCCGTGTAATCCACAAAGGCCAGGGGCCGGGGCGGCGAGAGTGCCCCAGCGACATGACAGGCAGATGACAGCCCTGCTCAGGGTTCTTGTCCCTGCCGCGCCTCGGCCACCAGTAGCGCCGCCAGCCGCGATCCACTGAAACGGATCTGCGCCAGGCTCAGGGCCGCATAGCCAATGATTACCGCCGCCGGCCGGCGCACGTCCTGGCAATGCTCGGCCAGCCCCTGCAGTAGCAGGCCCTGCTCTGCGGCGCGCTGGCGAAAGCCCGCCTCGTCGCTGCCCGGCGGCAACTCCAGGAGCAGATGCAGCCCGGCCTGCTGGCCACTGATGCGGTAACAGCCCGGCGCCTCCCGCGCGAGAATCGACAGCAGCAGGTCGCGGCGCTCCTGATAGGCCTGACGCGCCGCCCGCAGGTTGCGCAGGAAGGCGCCACTGGCGATGTAGTCGGCCAGGGCCAGTTGCTCGATCACCCCCACCGAGCGCCCGGTGTTCTGCAAGGTCGCCAGCAACCGCGGGCGCAGGCTGGCGGGCAGCAGCATGAAGCCCACCCGCAAACCGGCGAACAGGGTCTTGTTGAAACTGCCGCAGTAGATCACCCGGTCGTCGCGGTCCAGCGACTTGAGCGCCGCCAGGGGCGCGCTCTGGTAGTTGAATTCACTGTCGTAGTCGTCCTCCACCACCCAGGCCTGGCTGTGCCGCGCCCACTCCAGCAGGGCCAGGCGCCGCGACACCGGCATGGTCATGCCCAGGGGCGCCTGATGGGCCGGGGTCACGTAGACCATGCGTACATCGCGGTGCTCTTGCAGTTGCTCGGTGTCGATGCCCTGGTCATTCACCGGGATCGGCACCAGCCGCGCCCCGGCCAGGGCAAACAGGCTTTGGGCCGAGAGGTAGCCGGGGTCTTCGATGCAGACCTTGTCCCCTGCTTTGAGCAGGCTGCGAGCCAGCAGGTCGAGGCCATGGCGGATGCCGGTGGTGATCATCACTTGCCCGGCATGGCAGGCGATGCCCCGGTGCTGCCCCAGGTACTCGGCGATCTGCTGGCGCAGGGCTGGCAGGCCCGCGGGGTCGGCATCGCACAGCGATTGCGCCGTGGCACTGCCCAGGGCTCGGGTCAGGGAACGGGTCCAGCGTGGCAGGGGGAACAGCGCCGGGTCGGCCAGCCGCGCGACAAAGGGCTGGCCGGCGCGCACGCTGAGCGCTGGGTACGGCGGCTCGCTCTCACTGACGGCGGGCGCTAGCCCCTGTGCCGGGGCGCTCAGGTAGAGGTCCGGCACCACGGCGCAGACCCGGGTCCCGGAACCGCTGGCCCGGCTCACATAGCCTTCGCTGCGCAGGCGGTCGAAAACCACCTCCAGGGTGCCCCGGGACAGGCCCCAGCGCTGGGCCAGGGTGCGGGTCGAAGGCAAGCGGCAGCCGGCCGGCAGGCGTTTTTCCAGGATCGCCTGGCGCAAGGCAGTGTAGGCGCTGTCCTGCTTGCCCAGGGTTTCATCCATGCGCTCCGGCAGCGGCAGGTCGAGGGGCACGGGGTGTTTTCCACGGCTCATTGTTTTCCACGACTCATAGTGGTCCAGTCAAAAGCGCTCTAAACGGTGCTCGGCATTAAACCATAAAGACCTTAATTTCAGCGCCGTCCCCCCTTGCGCCGAGCCTGACATGCCACCCGTTGCCCCCTCCACCACCCGTTCCATCGCGATTGAACCCGCCCTCGCCCCCTGGCTCTGGACCCTGTTGCTGCTGGTGGTGGTCTGCCTGCCGCGGATCAGCATCGACCTGTACCTGCCGGCGCTGCCGGCCATGGCCGACGACCTGGGCGCCAGCGACGCCCAGCTGCAACTGACCCTGAGCCTGTACATGCTCGGCTATGCGCTGTCGATGTTGCTGGGCGGGCCGCTGTGCGACCGCTATGGCCGGCGCCCGGTGCTGCTGGCGGGCACCGCGCTGTTCCTTGTAGCCAGCCTGGCTTGCATGCTCGCCGCCAGTGTCGAAATGCTGATGGCCGCGCGCCTGCTGCAAGCGTTGGGCGGTTGCTGCGGCACCCTGGTCGGCCGGGTCATGGTCCGCGACCGCTGCGCGCCCGAGGAGCAGCCGCGCCTGCTCGGGCTGCTGTCCATGGGCATCGCCCTGTCGCCGATGCTGGCGCCGCCACTGGGCAGCCTGATCGACCACCTGCTGGGCTGGCGCGGGTTGTTTCTGTGCCTGAGCCTGGTGGCCGCGGCGGCCTGGCTGCTGATGTACAAACGGCTGGCCGAAACCCGTCCGCCGCAGCTCGCCCCCCTGCTTGGCAAACACCTGCCACGCCTGTACCTGCGGCTGCTGGGCGAGCGCTACTTCATGCGTTATTCCCTGGCCATCGGCTGCCTGTACTGCACCTATTTCCCCTTCATCCTGCAATCGTCGGCGCTGTTGCAGCGCCAACTGGGGCTGTCGCCCACGGCCTACGCCCTGGTATTCGCCGCCACCGTCGCCGGCTACCTGCTGGGTTCGCGGCTGTTCCAGCGCCTGGGCGCCCGCCACGGCGCCGACCGCCTGATAGCCCGGGCCTGCCTGTTGAACCTGGCCGGCGCCGGTCTGTTGCTGCTGGCTCGCAGCCTGTGGCCCGACAGCCTGTGGGCGATCGTCCTGCCGATGCTGGCGCTGATGTTCTCGGTGGGCCTGGCGATCCCCGCCTGCCAGCTGGCGATCCTGCAACCCTATGCGGCGGTGGCGGGCAGCGCCTCGGGGCTGTTCTTCTTTATCCAGATGGCCCTGACCGCCGGCTGCGGGTTGCTCGCCAGCCTGCTGGCGGACAGCCTGGCCGGCTCGCTGCAAGTCCTGACCGGCCTGTTCAGCCTCGCCCTGGCCCTGGTCTGGTGGGGCCTGCGACCACGGCAGCGCTAGGCATCGGCGCAGAACGCCTTCCTGCACGCCTGTAGCCGCTGCTGAGCCCGCGAAGCTGCGCAAAGGTCCGCAGGACCTTGCTTGGCGGCCTCCTGCCGAACCTCTGGCGCCCTCAAGCGCCCCGCGTCTCCTTCGGAGCCGTTCGCAGCCTGCGGCAGCGGCTACAGGCTTGCACTGTGCAAGGCCGCTTCAATACCGCTAAATTGGCCGCGCCGTTCCCATCCGTTGTGCCGTTCAAGACAAGGAAATACGTGATGAAGCTTATTGGAATGCTCGATTCACCCTATGTGCGCCGCGTCGCCATCAGCCTCAAGAGCCTGGGCCTGCCTTTCGAGCACCACTCGGTCTCGGTGTTCAGCACCTTCGACCAGTTCCAGGCCATCAACCCGGTGGTCAAGGCCCCGACCCTGGTCTGCGACGGCGGTGAAGTGCTGATGGATTCGAGCCTGATCCTCGACTACCTGGAGGCCCTCGCCGGCCCGGAACGCAGCCTGATGCCCAGCGCCCTGCACCGGCGGCTGCACGAATTGCGCCTGATCGGCCTGGCCCTGGCGGCCTGTGAGAAGTCGGTACAGATCGTCTATGAACGCAACTTGCGCCCGGCGGAGAAACAGCACGGCCCCTGGCTGGAGCGGGTCGGCGGCCAATTGCAGGCCGCCTATGCCGAGCTGGAGCGCGAGTTGCAGAAACAGCCCCTGCCCCGGGATGGAACCCTGGGCCAGGCCGGCATCAGCCTGGCGGTGGCCTGGAGCTTCAGCCAGATGATGGTGGCGGACCAGTTCGGTCCCGAGTCATTCCCGACGGTGCGCGGTTTTGCCGAATACGCCGAACAGCTGCCGGTGTTCCTCGACACCCCCGCCGCCTGACCTCCACACCGCCCTCACCGTAGGAGCCGGCTTGCCGGCGAACAGGCCCGTGAGCCTTGCGGCGCCCTTGAGGCCGCCTTCGCTGGCGAGCCAGCTCCTACGCCAGTCCAACCGATCCTCGTGGGGATCTGTCAGGCCGGTTCGGGCTGTTTCTTCACCGGGGCGGTGGCGAAACGCCGGGCCAGGAACGGGGTGATGTCCAGTGGCAGGGCTTCCTCGTTCACCAGTTTGTCGAGCAACACGCCGGTGATCGCCGAGGTCAGGATGCCGGTGCGGAAGTGCCCGCAGGCATTGAGGTAACCCTCGACCCCGTCCATCGGCCCAAGAATCGGCAGCTCGTCCGGCGAGCCCGGGCGCAGGCCGGCCCAGCAGCGCTTGAGGTTGACCTGGGCCAGCTCGGGAATGCAGCGCACCGCGCCCTGCACCAGGCCGTTGATTTCCGGGTAGGTGGTGCTGACGTCGAAGCCCTTGTCCTCGGTGGTGCTGCCAATCAGGATCTCGCCGTTGTCCTTCTGCGCCATGTAGCAGTCGCTGGTGGTCAGGCAGCCATTGAGCAGCTTGGGCATGCGTTCGGTGAGGAGGATCTGGCCCTTCACCGGCTTGACCGGAATCTCCACCCCGGTGGCCTGCAGGCTCAGCTCCGCCGCCCAGGCACCGGCGGCGTTGATCAGGGTCGCGCAATGGAACAGCCCGGCCTCGGCGGTCTGCACCCCGCTGACCCGGTTGCCCTGGTGCAGGACCCCGGTGACGTTGGTGTTGAAGTACACATCCACGCCGTTCTGCCGCGCCCCTTCGGTGTAGGCATCGGTCAGGCGGAACGGGTTGACCTGGTGATCGCAGAGGAACTCCAGGGCGCCCTGGGCCTCGTGGCTGACCTTGGGTTCGGCGGCGCGCAGGGCCGCCTGGTCGAGCCAGCGCACTTGATCGGACAGGTGCGGGATGCAACCGACAATGTGTTCGGCGTACAGGCGGTCCTCGTCGTCATAGATGACGAACTTGAGCCCGGTCTGTTCGAACTTGAAATCCATGCCGTGCAGGCCGATCAGCTCGCGGTGCAGGCGCGGGTAGATCTCGTTGGACTGCAGGGCGAAGTCGAAGAACGACTGCGGCAGGATATGCGGGGTGCTGGAGTCCACCACCACCGCCGAGCCCTGGGCCTCGCGCTTGCGGTTGGCCGACATCATGCGAAAGAAGATCACCCCGCAGCCCAGACCCACCGACTCGCCGATGGCCCACAGGCCGCCGGCCGAGGCGCGGCTGGCGTTGCCCGGACGCTTGGCGTCGATCAGCGCCACCTTGAGGCCTTTGCGCTTGGACAGCTGGTAGGCGCAGGACGCCCCGATCACGCCGCCACCGGCGATCACCACGTCGTAATACTTACTCATGTTCGGGGACCTCCTGGTCGGGTGCGGCAAAGGCGGAAAACGGAATCGGGTCCAGCGGGAAGCGCGGGCGAATCCAGCCCACGTCCTTGCGCCCGGTGGCCTGGCGCAGGCGGTCGCTGCAATAGCCCACGCACATGCGCCCCTGGCAGTCGCCCATGCTCACCCGGGTGCGCATTTTCAGGCTGGCCATGTCCTGCACGCCCTGGGCCAGGGCGCGCTCGATATCGTTACGGGTGGTGTGTTCACAACGGCAGATCACCGTGTCGCCCTTGGGCAGTTCTATCTGCCCGGTGCCACGCGCGGTATAGCGGTCCACCGCACCGCGAAAGCGCAGGATCGAGGCCAGCTTGCGCTCGTAGCCCTCGCGCCGCTGCAGGGCCGCCTCGTTGCTCAGGACGTTGCGCTGCATGAGGATCGACAGCGCGGCGATGCGGCCGCTGAGCATCGCCGCTTCACCGCCGCGGATCCCGCCCATGTCGCCGGCCAGATGGATGTGCGGCTCGCTGCTTTGCTGCCAGACATTGGCGTTGGCCCGCAGGTAGCCGTCGTCGCTGAAACCGTGGTCCAGGCCCATCTGTTGGCTCAGCTGGGTGCGCGGAATGAAGCCGTAGCCCAGCGCCAGGGTCTGGGCGGCGATGCGCTGGGCCTTGGACATGTCCGGCTGCCAGTCGCTGGAGTACGGCGCCACGGTGACCACGCTCAGTTCGTCCTGCCCCTGGGCCTCCACCACGCCCCAGCCATAACGCAGGCTGATGCTGTGCAGCTTGAGGTAGGCCAGCATGCTCAGGCCGTCGAGGAACAGTTGCGGCTTGTTCAGCAGGGCCAGGCTCTGCTTGGCGATCTTGCTCAGGGCGCTGGCTTCAAAGACCCCGGCCACGCGCACGCCCGAGGCATGCAGCTGGCAGGCCACCAGTGGCAGCAGCGGCCCGGTGCCGGCGATCACCACCGGCCCCTGGGGCTTGACCACCCCGCTCTTGATCTGCAATTGCAGGCCGCCCAGCAACTTGACCCCCGGCAGGGTCCAGCCGGGAAACGGCACGCTGCGCTCATGGCAACCGGCGGCCAGGAGCAGTTGCGCGTAATCGACCTGCTGCACCTGCTCGTCGGCGTCCAGCAGCATCAGGCTGTGCTGGCCTTCGGCGCCGATCACACGGCTGTTGAGGCGCACCTCGATCATGTGTTCGTGGTCGGAAAAATCACCGTGCAGCTTGGCCAGCATTTCGCAGTAGCGCGGCCCCAGGTAGTCCAGTTGCACGCCATCGCGCAGCGGCCCGCGATAGACCACCCCGCCCAGGCGCGAGGCTTCTTCGATCAGGGTGCTGCGCACGCCGTGCTCGGCCAGTTCGATGGCCGCCGCCATGCCCGCCGGCCCACCGCCGACGATCACCGGGTTCTGGCTCATAGGCTGGGCTCCGTTTCAGTGATGCGGTTGCTCAGGGTCTGCACCTGCATCCCGGGCTTGACCAGGGTCTGGCAGGCGCGGCGCTTGTGGCGACCGTCGATCTGCACCAGGCAGCAATGGCACACGCCCATGCCGCAGTAGGCACCGACCAGCTGCCCGTGATCGTTGCGCGCCACCTGGCGCAGGCCGGTGGCCTGGATCACGCTGAGAACTGTTTCACCCAGGGCGGCAGTGACCGGCTGGCCATTGAGGCTGATGGTCATGTCCGCATGCTGCAGCGGCTGAATATCAAAATTGCGGTCTATCTGACGCATTGCGGTTCATCCGTGAGAAGTGAGTGGAGTTGCCGGCATCCTGCCGCTCAGAGTCCTGGCGCGAGGACGTGGCAACACCGCGGTTCCGAAAACTCTGTCAGAACCGAGCGCGGGCCAATCTAGTGCTTTTGTCCGACAGGAATATTGATCTGGGCCAAGCAAAAGGCCGGCGCGCAACCCGGCACTGTCCCCCTCTCCCAGACTTGCGACACAAGCCACAAAAAAGCCGCTGCCGGCACAAGCCGGCAGCGGCGCATGGACAACGGGCAAGCCGTGTCGCCAGGGTGCTTAGTGGATCAAGAGTGCTTAGTGCACGAAAAGGGCGATCAGGATAATCACCGGGATCGGCACACCAAGGAACCACAACAGTAATGAGCGCATGGGAAGTCTCCTGGATCAGTGAACGGGGGTCGGGGCCACGGTGCGCGGCTGCAGGTCGGTTTCAAGGCCGATCACGGCGTCCCGGCGACGGCCACCGAAGGTCGCCGCCAGGCTGGCGAAGAACGCCCCGCACAGCAGCGCGATGAACATCCACAAGGACGACCAGGCGGCGACCTTGGCGGCACTGTCGGCGGCCTCCCTGGCGGCTTGCTTGGCTTCATTCACGGCTTGCTGGGTCTTGGCGAACACCTCGTCCACCCGCTGCTCGGCTTCGGCCTGGCTGAGGTTGGTGCGCTGGGCCACCACTTGCGCCAGGTAACGGCGGTCCTCAGGCAAGAGCTGGCCGTCGTTGCTCAAGCTGCGCACAAAGATCCGCGACACCGTGCCCCGCGCCGCATCCTCACTGACCGCCACCGGGCGATCGTCACGCAACAGGCTGTCGACGAAATAGCCGTAGTCGTCCGGGGCGCCCTGGGCAGCGGCGTGGCCGGCCACCTGGGTGGCGGCGCCGGCGGCCGCGGAAGCAACCTGGGCCCCGGCCCGCACACCACCGCCAATGACGCTGCTGACCGAGCCCACCACCAGGGTCGCGGTGACCAGGGTCGCCACCGCCCAAGCCAGGAAACCGTGGGCGGTGTCGCGGAAATACACTTCATCGCCGTGCAGGTTGGCCCACTTCACCCGCAGGCGTCCGGCGATGTAGCCACCCAGGCCGGCGGCCAGAATCTGCGTCAGGGCCAGCCAGAGGATGCTGGAGATTCCCAGGCCCTTGGCGCTGATGCCGTTGCCGGCCCAGGGCGACACCGCGGAAAAGCCCAGGCCGAAGCCCAGCAGCAAGAGGATCAGGGACAAGGCAGCGGCCGCCGCGGCGCCGGCGAAGATCGCCGCCCAGGACACGCCCGAGTGATGACTCGAAGCGTCCGCGGTGGCCAGCAGGTGTTCAGAGGGTCTGTTCATTGTTGTTCTGCTCCAGGCATGAAAAAGGCTGTTGCACGTCTCCAGGGGACCAGTGCAGTCAGCGTGCCAGTTGCACGAACTTTATAACTCGATGTATTTCAATGACTTGCGATCAGCTCATAGGCCAGGCTCGTGCAATTTGCCGACCTGGGGGTTTTGTAGCGGGCGTTCTGCACGGGGCCCCTTCAGGCACGCCTGCTCAGGTAAAGCTCCCGGCCCCGGGTGTAGCACCAGTGCAGCAGCAGCCCAAGGCCCCACAGCGCCAGCAGCAGGTGGCCCGCCAGGGTCAATGGCGCGATGCCCTGCCCCCACAAGATAAAGATCGGCAACGCCAGCCAGGCCGAACGGCGAAAATCCAGCAGGCGCATGATGCCCGGCACGATCACCGCGATCAGCGCGATGACCAGCACGTCCAGCCCGCGATACCCCAGCATCCAGCGCGCATAGCGGGGATCGGCGGCATAGGCCTCCAGATAGCCCGGCAGGCGCAAGGCCAGATCCATGGCCAGACTCAACAGCAGGCTGGCCACCAGCAGCCACAGCAGCCCCTTGAAACGTGATGCGTATTTCATTGCATGACACCTTGATCCAGAGAAGCTCAATCGGGGGCTTCAACGCCGCTTGTAGCTTTTATTGCCGCTGGGGGTCAGGCAGTAGACCCCGCCCCGCGGCCCGGTGCAGAAACTGCCGCTGCCGCAGGTGCAGCCCTGGGCGTCGCGCAGCAGCGGCTCGGCGCGGGGGGTGGAGGCTGGCTGGCCGAACATCAGCGCGCAGTTTTTCTTCGAGGCGCTGATGGAGCCGTCGTTGCACAGGAACAGCTCGCCATCGCAGCGGTCGATGCCGCCTTTCTTTCCGGAACAGGGTTGATTGGCCGCCTGGGCCGCCGCGCTGCACAGCAGCATCAGGCACACAGCGACAAAGGGCTTCCAGCCGACCCGAGTCAGGGCACTCATGGTGACGCCTCCTGGCAAAAAAGTGGCCGGATGATATCAAGCTTCAACGCTGCTGACTCCAACTGCGCGGACCAGACGACCGGCCAGATGAAAGTTTTTTTAGAATCCCGCCGCTGGTTTCTTGGCAAAATGCCCGCCTGTGTCACGAACCGCTAAGCAGGTAACGCCTATGACCCGCATTCTGACCATCGAAGACGATGCCGTGACGGCCCGGGAAATCGTCGCCGAACTGAGCAGCCACGGCCTCGACGTGGACTGGGTGGACAATGGCCGCGAAGGCCTGGTGCGCGCCGTGAGCGGCGACTACGACCTGATCACCCTGGACCGCATGCTGCCGGAGCTGGACGGCCTGGCCATCGTCACCACCCTGCGCACCATTGGCGTGTCGACCCCGATCCTGATGATCAGCGCCCTCTCCGATGTCGACGAACGGGTGCGCGGCCTGCGCGCCGGCGGCGACGACTACCTGACCAAGCCCTTCGCCTCCGACGAGATGGCGGCCCGGGTCGAGGTGCTGCTGCGGCGCAAGGACACGGTCAAGGATTTCGCCACCAGCCTGCGGGTGGCCGACCTGGAGCTGAACCTGATCAGTCGCGAGGCGACCCGCGCCGACCAGTTGCTGAGCCTGCTGCCCACCGAATACAAGCTGCTGGAATTCCTCATGCGCAACACCGGGCAGATCCTCTCGCGGATGATGATCTTCGAAGAGGTCTGGGGCTATCACTTCGACCCGGGGACCAACCTGATCGACGTGCACATCGGCCGCCTGCGCAAGAAGATCGACCCGCCCGGCATGACCCCGTTGATCCGCACCGTGCGAGGCTCGGGTTATGTCATTGCTGAACCCCTCTAAGGGCTGGCGTTCCTCCAGCAGCCGCCTGCTGGCCCTGTACAGCACGCTGTTCGTGGCCTGGAGCTGCATCCTCATGGGGGTGCTGTACTACGAAGTCTCGACCTACCTGGACAGCCTGGCCAAGCACTCGCTGATGCAGCGCCAGCACCTGTTCGCCCGCTTCGAAGGCGAGCAACTGGTGGAAGCCCTGGCCACCAGCATGACCTTCGACATGCGCGCCATCGACGCCTACGGCCTGTTCGACGAACAGCGCCGGCCCCTGAGCGGGCCGATCCGGCAGATCCCCGACGACCTGCCCCTGGACGGGCAGATCCACGAATTGAAGAACTGCATCGACTCCGACGACCCGAGCCTGCCCCGGGACAGCTGCGACGCCGTGGCCACCCACACCCGCGACGGCCGCTGGCTGGTACTGGTGCGCGACAACGGCTCGCTGTTCGCGGTGACCCGGATCATTCTCCATGCGCTGCTGTGGGGCATCTCCCTGACCATCATTCCCGGGGTCGCCGGCTGGCACCTGCTGCGCCGCCGGCCGTTGCGGCGCATCCGCCAGATCCAGGCCAGCGCCGAAGCCATCGTCGCCGGCGACCTGACCCGGCGCCTGCCGCTGTCGGACCGGCGCGACGAGCTGGACATGCTGGCGGCCATCGTCAACGCCATGCTCGAACGCATCGAGCGGCTGATGCACGAGGTCAAGGGCGTGTGCGACAACATCGCCCACGACCTGCGCACCCCGCTGACCCGCCTGCGGGCCCAGCTCTACCGCCTGCAACAACAGGCCGAGGACGGTTCGCCCCAGGCCCTGCAAATGGACCAGCTGCTGGCCGAGGCCGACACCCTGATGGCGCGTTTTCGCGGCTTGCTGCGCATCTCCGAACTGGAGGACCGGCAACGGCGCTCGGGGTTTCTCGAACTCGATCCCCTGCCGCTGCTGCAAGAGCTGTACGACTTCTACCTGCCCCTGGCCGAAGAAGGCCGCCTGACCCTGCTGCTCGACGTGCCGCCGAGCCTGCCGCGGCTGACCGGCGACCGCGCCCTGTTGTTCGAGGCCCTGGCGAACCTGCTGAGCAATTCGATCAAGTTCACCCCGCCGGGCGGCGAAGTGATACTGCGCGGCCTTGACGATGGCGGCAGCCCGCGCCTGGAAGTGCTGGACTCAGGGCCCGGCATTCCCCCGGCGGAACGCGCGGCGGTGTTCCGGCGCTTCTACCGGGTCGACGAAAACAACGCCCAGGGCGGCTTCGGCCTCGGCCTGTCGATCGTCGCGGCGATTGTCAGCCTGCACGGCTTCAAGCTCGAAGTGGGCAGCAGTGAACGGGGCGGCGCGCGCCTGAGCCTGGATTGCCGGCCAAGCCTGATCGCCGACAACTGACCCCCCCCGCCCCCCCCCCCCC
>Ga0194135_10000616_pt1 | contig 21008 bp, 20 predicted proteins | sample LitLau_LLRF_2013_FD_134024 | JGI IMG/M metagenome (GOLD analysis project Ga0194135, IMG submission 134024) | Freshwater sediment microbial communities in response to fracking from North America - Little Laurel Run_MetaG_LLRF_2013 (version 2) | ecosystem: Environmental > Aquatic > Freshwater >...
CTCCACCACCACCACCACCCCCACTACTACCACTTTTGGCTTGGCGGCTTTTAGATACGACAAGAGAATAGATATACATATAATTAATTCATGAGTTTCCGCATTTTACAGCAACAACATCTCGTCAGCGTGTCGTAGTCTTGTTTTGTCACTTTGAAGACATTTTTATATTCACGCGTGTGACTGATCTTTCTTTTTACATTGTGGGCGATTGTAAAACTCAGCTTACGTTTTGGGAGGGACCTGAGGTTGTGGGGGAGGCTGGCCTCCGTTTCTGGCATCGGTTAGGCGACAGGCTACCATGTTATACGCTGTGGGACAGAGACAAAGTCAGTTGGAATTTCCTTCGGCGTATGAAAATGTTTTTACGACAGTGCTCTTACCTTTCTCCTGTTTTCTTCGTTTACGTCTATTGCAAATTTTAACAGCACATACAGCTAAGATTATGGCAACTATAAAAAAGAGGATGCCACCAACAAGGCCAGCAACTATGGCACGTTGTGTATCCCTAGGTTGAATCTTATGATTAACTTCATTACTTGCTTCCGAATTACTAGCTGGAGTGAACGCTAACACACGAAAAGTGTACACAACATTTTCTTTTAATCTTCGAACTGAAAGAAAAAGAACGAAAGAGAGTAATTAGCATATTTCCATCTTCCTTGTTGGCTGTAATAGTAATTATTATTGTGCATTCATTGTATGGAGCTCCTGCAAAAGGGACGGCTGCTGGAACTGCTGTCTACTAACTTATATTGCAAGTAGGTGGAAAAAAGTTGCTTGGGATTCTTGGGAGAGAAAAGGGTTGGGCTGCAGCAAGAACAGCAGAAGGTAGTTAAAAAAGCAAGGTATGCACACTCAAATCTTCAGAATCTTCAGAGTGCAAATATGCGATACAGTGTGTAAGAAGGAGTTAAGGAGAAATATGTATACTTGTTTGTATGGGACAGATTAATCTGCAGGAATTCTGTATAAAAGGTAGGAACACACACATGGGAAGGTATCTGGTGCTATTAATCTGCTGTGGGATTGTGTGTAATAGTAAGTGGAATATATAGAGAAACTTACTTTTAACAGAGTAAGTAGTTGAAGGAGGTAAGATTTTTTCTTTATTGAGCATTTTCCATTGTGGAACATCAGGGGACTTGTATTGAATTTGATAGTAGGCCACTGCGACTTTATCAATGTCAATTGGAGGTGCCCAATTCACAACAATAGAAAAGGTTTCCTGTGAATCGGTAATCGTGAGGTTTTGTGGGGCACCCGGTTTCGGACCTGCGTTTTTGTATCGCACACAAAGTGTCAAAAGAATAATATTTAGTTTCAAGTTGTACTCATTAATTCACTGATAACGCTATGAGGCACAATATATATAAATATACATAAATGTAGATATAATGAATAAATGTAACTGCTCGAATAACTAAAACGATAATAATTATGAGTTATGACATTCATGCACGCAACATTCATTATCATCATCTCACACACAACATTCTCACGCATACTTCGTCTCTCAGCTCCTGCTACACATTATAATATGGGAATAATTACTTGCAAAAGCTCTTAAATTATAACACACACGAATATATGTATGTATGTATAAGTAAAAGTGTACGTAGAGTGGGTTAAGGAAACTGAAAATAAACCAAAAACCAACCTTGAGGTCGACGTGGAGTGGGAATGTAAGTAGACCCGTTTTCATACTTAGGAAAGACTACGACAGAGTAGTCCAGAAGTTCTGAAAAAGCGTCATTCAATCAAATCAACAATCAAATCATAATATAAACTTCAAACCAAATAATAAACTCAAGGATGGGACTTATTTGTGCGTGTAGAGATGATGGGAGAGTTTTTAAATCAAATCACAAATTCAAAAAATCCATTCCATTCGAATAAGGGAAAAGAACTCTGATGACCAAATCAACTTTATATCTGTGAATTATATTTGAAGAGTAGAGAAAGAAGCGCATGCAGAGAAAAGTTACAATGATAATACAAAAATGTATTCATACACAATCAGGCAGGCACTTGTGAAGGCAACTCAATCCATTCGTGTGACATATTAAACATAATAATAATAATGGAGAGAAAGTTAAGTGTGTCTTATACAGAATTTGTATTTGTATCTTATGCAGAACCTAGTGCAGAATTCAGAAGCTGTTTCTCGTGCGGAGACAACACACACAAACACACCCACACGAATATATCCACACCCATACAATGTGTGTGGAACACGACAGAGACTGAAGCAAGATGAAGCAACAACAACAATAAAGAAGAAGCGAGTCGGTTTATATGATAAAAAATTGCGATTCAGCGAAGTATCCAGAAATTCCATGTTTACCAATAATAGTCAGAGTTTCACCTGGTATGGGCTTGGTTGTTGCCACTTGGGGAACCTTATTAGGTTTTGGGGACTCAGTGGTCGTTGTCAAAATCGTATCTACTCCTCCACCCAGACAAACAAATAATTACATTAGTCATTAGAAGAACGACGAGACAATAAATGTGCAGGAGGACCCTGTGTGGCAAAAGGTGAGAGAGATGGAAACAGCAGCAGAGGAATACTATAAATGCAAATTGTAAACTGCCACCACCACTAAATATAATTTTCCCAATCTATATACACAGATTATACATTGCCATTATTAATACCGAAGAGGAAATAATGTTGTCGTGTAGCGTGTATATATATTTCCAGTAGTAATAGAGTTCCAAAGAAAGTACATTAGATTGTTAAAAAGCTTTGTCACATGTAGACTTGTACATGTGAATGCACAGATATTATTACAGATGTATTATTGTGTTGAAATAAGAGTAAGATCGGGAGAAGATAATCCTCTCATGAATTCATACATTAAATATAGTTCTGTGTGGGAGAACCTTCTTCTGAATGATCTTGGATTACTTTTGAATATTCGATGGAATGAATATAGATTGGGACTCTGCGTGTGTAGTTCGGTAAGGAGAGAGATTGCTTGGGATTATTATTATTATTATTATGACTGCAGTGTGCAGGCAGAGTGGATAGATACCTTTGGTTGTAACATTTACAATCTCACTAGGATGCCCTTCTCCAAGCTCATTGCTTCCAATAATTTGAAATTGGTAAGTTCTTCCAGGGGATAGATTGCGGATTGTGATTCTTGTACTTCCTGGAGGTGTGACGTGTACAGTCTCCCATTTGTTTTCACCTTGAGGCCGATACCTTAGGGGAAGAATAAAATCACGTTTATGACTCTTTCTCCACTTTCTCCGAATCCATTTGAGAGCGACTTTTTCCTCGTGAATATTTTAGAGTGTACATGTAATGATGATGATAGGCACACACACTATTGGGAGAAGCTCTCGGATCGGTAATGGTCTTATTATCATCTCTGGTGTACTTACCATACGACGTAGTTCTGCCTAAAGTCTGGCCCTCCCGAGTACCCAGCAATCCAATGGAGAGTGACACTGAACACGGCGCTAGTGGCAGTAATATTAAAGGGGGCATGGGGCTTCGTCCCCTCGACTATTATCTTGGTAGACTTGAGAAGCGTCGCTACTTCGTTTGAAGCTACACATTCATACTCCCCGTAGTCGTTCTGATGGAGGTTTTCGATTATCAAACTTCCTTCGACTACTCGTGCCCTGTCTCTTGGCAGTGGCTGCCCGTCTTTCTGCTCACAAGAACAATGCGTAAGTATGACCATGTAATAATGTGTGACATGGTTTGAAATTGCCGAGTGTCCATGCATATGGAGCTCTACTGTACAGATCATATACGTATAGATATATATATATATATATTGTAGCGTCCATAGGAGACTTAATGGTCACATACCCTCTGCCAAGTTATAAGGGGACTAGTGGTTCCGTTTGGAGCTACAGCTGTACAAGGGATTTCTAAAGAGGAGCCCAACTTCCGTTGGTAGACGGGATCCGGAGTAATATCGAAATTGGGTGGTTCCTTCACTATCACTTGCATGGGTAAGGGAGGCCCGATAGTTCCATGTACATTGTATGGCTGACACGTGTACATCCCTTGGTGAGTTTCCTTCACCCGTTCAATTAACAATGAGCCGTTTGTCATCACCGCAAAACCTTCTGTTTCATAAGGTTCCAGGAAATGCTTGTCCTTTGTCCACATCACAAATTGGATCGGAGGATTTGCCTGGATGTAGCACCGCACTACACCCGACAACCTATGGGGCAGGTATTGCACTGTGGGCGTGTATGTCACTTGAGCTGGGTCTGCAAAAAGAAAAAGAAATCATCAAGTTGTCATCAGTCATGAACATTTTACATAATATACTTCGTACTACTTGTTTTTTTGTATAATACACACTCGTCGTCGTCGTCGTCGTCGTCGTCGTAGTTGTCTCAAGAACACTTTTATTGTACTATATAGAGACTCACACACACACGAGGCTCAGCCGACATGATTCCACCAGCCTATTTTTATTGAGTTCCTCTCACAAAGGAGAATGACTCGCTTAAAATTACATTTGAAAAACTCAATCGAGTTCAAAACTCTATTTGTTCCTCATTTTCCTTCACTTTCATGTGACTGGAGACGAAGGCAACCAAGTGAATTGTTTTCTGTTTAGCGTGTCACACACCATCGTCGCCTCCTATCGTCGTCGTAGTCATCGTGTGTGTGTGTGTAGCTTTCACTCGGAGAAGTGTGAGTTTGTTGGGAGTAGTAGTAGTAGAGATGCAGTAGAAGGTAAGTGAGTGAGTGTGTGTGAAGTGCGAAGAATGTTGAATGTGTAAAGGTGTCTGAACAAATAATGTAAATGCCTCACTTGAAGAGTTCTTATTGTGTTTGGCATTGTGCTAAATTTAATGACAAATCGATTGGATGAGAGACTGAAAAAGATAGGAGGGAAAGCGCGAACGTTTATTGGAAATGAGCTTTCTATCGTCAACTTGTCCTGGACAAATGGTACAAATGAGTATCAGATTACATTGAAACTTCTTCGTCTGTTGGCTGGTGGTGGTGGTGGCAGTGGTGATGCTCCTTCAAGAACAAAAGGCTTTGCAATTTGTATAGAAGTTAGTGGTGAGGAGGAAAGTAGAAAGATATCGGAGAAAGGACGACGTTATACATTGTATACCTCCTCCTTCTTCTTTCTCTCTATTATCAAAGATACTTCAAGGGAGATCTTGAAGAGAGCTATTTTATACGCATTAGAAATCTTACTTACCTAAGAACTGTATGTAAGAGATTTCTTATAGGTTCTTATATGTAAGGAGGTGCACACTTATTGTGTATGTGCAGGTACTCACCCCTCATTCACTAAAGAAAGGGAAAGCTATTCTATATAAGGAGGCGTATGGCCAAGCTACTTTTGTCATTTTACGTTGCGTTATTGTGTATAAATAAAAGGAAGTTGCTTCTATTCCTCATTGTTTCACGGATTCTGTACGAAATAAGATTCTGTTTCATTATATACACGAGAGAAGTGGGTGAGGACCACGCAGCAATGTGTATGTGTTGGAATTGCTTTCTCATTTCACGGACTTAAGTAGTAGGAGGCATGTTGCGTTTACTATTGTCATTGTATGGTGTGTTTGAGTCTTAATGAAGAAAGGGGGGAAAGGGTGAAATAGTTGTGTGTGTTTACTAATGTTTACTTAAGAATGATGATTGTGTGTGTAATACGGTGTAGAGAATGCAAGGAGGAGGCGGAGAGGTAGTTGAGGATGTTATCTGTGTCACAGTCAGGGTGACAATAATTGCGTTATCTCAAGGGACGGGTATTAAGGTAAGATGAGACGACTGAACTTATATATAAGAGAGAGAGGAGTGTTAAAAAGAGATAAGCACGTACATTCGACATTAAGGTAGGCAACAGCACTTTGAGTCTCTCCAATCCCATTAGTGACACGACACTCGTAGAAACCAGAGTCGTCCATGTGAACTTGGTTGATGATAAGACTTCCTTCAGACGGAGTCTCTATTCGAGGTTCTAATGATGAGATCTGTCGAACGGGAATCCCATCTCGGTACCAAACCACAGTTGCATTGGAAGGCATCGCACGCCATTCACAGGGGAATGTCACTTTCTCATTTTGCACTTTCGTCAGGTTCTGTGGTGGAGTTATGATCACTGCTGATCCTGAAACACAGCCGAAAGAAAAAACTTGGTAAATCGTCTTTTAAGCTCCAGGCTAAACTTACATTTGATTAATGTAGCTCATGGGGACACACATAATGTTATAAGGAATAGGGCAACCAGGAGGAATGACGGGGAATCGTCGACATCATCGACCGCAGAATTATTCCATTTCTAATATGCTATCACACGCAAGTGGTAAGTAGGAATATCTCAAGACATATCATTCTGACTTGGTTACTCAATAAGTCTAATTCTCAAACTTTTGTTCACTTATTCATCTTATCAACTGCGGTGGAACTTTATAAACTGCTCAGGGAAAAATTACTCGGATAGTCAGAGAAGCGAGCAAGTGTAGAGCAAGTGTAGTTGCAATAATAAAAGTTGCAAACAGTCTGGATTCCCAATACAGAAGGAAGGACAAGCTGGCTAGTTCGGAATTTCCGATATCACGGGCAGATGCTCGAGAAGCATTGAGAATATCTCCGTGTGCTCATTTCACACGTTTATAAATGTCTCCCTAGGGCCTTCGTCTTGATAGGGGAGATAAGTAATGGCATCCATCATGGTTTTGTAGAATGATTACTGTCTTGACAAGGATGTACTAATGCAAGTTGACTGCTACACTAATCCTTTTACCAGAGTAATCTTCTCTAACTAGTAAAGTTCCTTGTGGTAGAGAAAGTCGACATACTTTCCCGCACAGACTGCCACACGTAGCCTCTCCCTGTGTATACACTCAAACTAGTCTTATCTTTCCACACTCTAAAAGTAAAGTTTAAAATTAGTAGTAACAAGAAGAACGACACACTAGGCGGAGGCGACGGTAGCTTTATATTCCCTCGATAGGTACGTAGTATCGTCGTGATACACACGTAAAAACTATAACACGAAAGAGTATATGTTGAGCTAGTCAGTGCCTAAATAAAGTTCGCCTGATTGATCACATATAAAGCTTGGGAATTTCATGAAACCAACTAAATTGGACAGGAACAAAGGCGTCTCAGCCTATTTATTTATCACCAGACAAACGGATACACCAAAGAGAAAGTTGCTCTACTCTCTCCTCTGTGGGTTTAGACGAGTACCCTCTACTTTTGTGCATGTTGGCTTCGTTAGCTTTCTTCAACAATTCACCTCTGCACACACACACGCTACCACTAGCCAATATGTACTATATAATCTCCACTGGAGAGACTCAACACGACGACACGAGTCTTTTCCAATAGTCGATGGGTGTATATAACATGATTAGATATTTAGTCATCATCTCAACAGGAGCAACAACAACAGCAATTGGGCTTTCCTCTATACACACACACTCTCTCTTTCGCGTATAGTGCCCTGCTATACTTCTGTGTATAAATATATTGTAATACCTAATATAAAGCAATACATCTTCGTCTACTGAAGAGAGTCTCATGAAGACCAAGAAATAGTAGTGCAACTGCTCATGCATCTGGTTGTAGGAGAGAGCGAAGGAAAATTCTGTTAAAGTACTACAAAGAGGAGCCCCTATTTCTATCGTCTGAAGCAAAAGAAAGCAAGCCCTTTGGAGAAAGGAGCAGGACAGACTAGTGTGGAAATAGAAAAGGACGGAAAAAGTTTTTTCGTTGACGCTGGCACGTTCCCCGTTTTTTCTTTCCTTCCACTCCTTCTTTTTAGATCAGAAGGGACGCTTTCACTATGTCTCTTCAGGGTATTTCCATCTTTGTACTCAACCATGTCTCGTAAATATCCAGTACCCTCACTCTTGTGGCCTCACCAAAGTTCTCCTTTCTCTAGCTTATAGACACGGTGTTTCATCTCCACCAAGTTGATATCTATGTGTCTGACTGGGAGTAAATTGTACTATAGAACCATTTTGCACTATATTCACCTATATAGACTATCTCCTACGACCACTCGCACTATTCTTACGGACGTACATATATAAATGTATATATGTGTATATATATGTATGTACGTGTCTACTCTTGCCTCTTTATAGCAGTGTGTGTGCTGTTAGAGAAAGAGAGAAAACTTTTTACATAAAAAGTTCATCGTATACTAGAAAGAAAAGATGGAGAAAACCCCATTCGTTTGTTTCCAGTTTTGACATCAACTTGGTCTTGTCTTCACAGCCCAAGAAGCGACCAGACGCTTAGATAACAACATTACAGAGTGCCTTGTTAGATTCACCCGAAGGTATATATAATAATATGACTTGGTGTGCAACCAAGCAAAGGAATTCTGAATGAGTAGGCTAATGAAAACAATCTCGAAGAAGCTTGCATGTATATCGTCGTGGCGTAGTGAACTTGGGAAGTCCTCCTCTTACCTGAGGACGACGACCATATAGTCCGCGACCAGTTAGAAACCAAAAAATAAAGTACCGTGGACGCTTTAGCATTCTAAATCTGGCATAATTTCTGGAATACTTCAAAAAGATGTTTTCCATGTGGTGCACAGAGAGCAATTCACACGATAGAAGAAGGACCGCCGAAACCAGCAACAGAGAAAATAACACAACTGTGAATTTTTCCAGGCGTAATTTAATTTACCTCGTTCTTAGGCGTTAGACAAGAACATGTCCAAGTTTATTTTTTCCTCGAGCTGAGGTTGTGAATAAGTTACTTTGAAGTTGGACTAAACTAATGAATTTATTCTCAAGGGTGGATCTGAACTCACGAATCTAGTCAGTAGCGATAGCGAACGAGACCTAAGCTGCCTCACAAAAGTTGGTGGTGGTGAAAGTAGAGATGACAAAGTAGCTTCCCTTTGCTTACCCTCCTCTTCGTTCGTTTCCATTGCATTCCACTTCAGATTCGAGAAACGTAAAAATGTGCAAATTATAAGAAAGTCTACTACACTCACGTTTCTCAAGAGTTCTTTCCTACTTTCTTCACAAACGAAATTTCGAAATCAGAATAAGTTTGTTCCTACAATGAACAAGGAAGGAGCTATCGTTTCTCGAACTACGACTACTATATACTTTATCCGTCCTCATTAGTTTCACTTCCTTCGTAAACTTTCTTCATTTTAACAAATACACACACACTCCATGCAAGCAGACTTCTACCCAACAATAATAATAGTTTAAACTCGTTTATCTTATCGTTGATGAAACTAAACGTGTTCGTATGGCTGTTGGACTGATTAAATCCACAGCTTCTTCCTTACTGTAGTAAGTGGCCACAATGTACATCAACTGACATCAAGCATCAGTTCCAGCCCTCTCTCAATGAAATCGAATGATATGGAGTTCTGCCACAAAAGGCAAGTTCAGAAGTACTTTTTATTGACTACACAGAACATGATTGAAGTGTATTGAGTGAACATCTTTTCTCGGTTTTCTTTTCTGATTGAGATAATGTGATTTCAACCAAGTCTATCCAAACTGAACTGAAGTATCTGAAACGGAAAGTACATAATATTTATAGTTTGATCGGAGTAAATCTAGAATTCAGATGAAGTGGGTCTTTTTATCAACTGAAGAGGAGTAGTATTGATTCAAATCTCCTCGGGTAAATTCAGATTACTTCTCAAGACTCCACACAATTCCAGAATAAATCATTCTCATTATGAATCACATTTCCATTTAAACTCCGAAATATTCACACATCACGGACTATTTCGTATTTCATTATAATTTTTATATGAAAAGGTTAAATCTACCAAATCTAACAAATTTGCATACTTCACCGGCACTCAATTCACATCCTAAAATCCCGAGAAACTCAATCTTCATCCTTCTTATCTCTCCAACGAGCCATATGTCTCATATACCTAGTTCTTATATCGTGTCCATGCTTGCCTATCTATTGCTCCACTCACACACGATACTACTTTCATCAGAATTCGGTAGAATCGGAAGGAAGCACAATCAGAAGCCATTCTTTGGATTAAAAAGTCAGCTTTTCAATTCATCTCGTCTCTCTCCCTCTATACATCTGTATATATATATATATATATATATATATATTATATATATCCATATCCATCCCATTCTAGTCTTGGGCAAACTTTCACTAACTCATGGGTGTATTTTACTATTCAACCTACGACTCTCATCCCAACTTATCGATGTGTAGTCACAGTTTCCGTATTACTTTTCCTCTCTTCATTTCTAAAATGAGTTGGTTCTTGAGTCTATGCAGCAATGGATAAATGAGATGAGAAAACGGAGACTCTTCCTTCCTCCAAAGAAAGTAGATAGATATACCTCAGGCCTTAGCTCTCAACCTTTCTCTCTATGTTTCTCTGTAAGTTTCTCTGTAAGTTTCTCTGTAAGTTTGCTCGAGGCTGAAATAAAACCCAGGAAAGAGGATTCATTGAATGTTTTCGGAGATAAAGAGATATACATATCTTGTACAATCTACACACATGTATATTTTCTCATATTTTCTTGATATTCCTCTGATTCTGCCTCATCTAATCGAAAGTACATAAATATAACTTATGTTCAAACTTATCTTTCAATTTATTCTGAATGGTAAGTATACACGGGAGAAGTATTGAGAGGAGATTGAGGAGGGACAGAAGATGGAAATAATAATACGAAAACTTGCAATCTTGAACTTCCGAAGGAACACAAATCTTTGAGACTAGTGTACATATAAGAGAGGCGGAAGAAGCCAAAATTCATGCAGAGAGAATGTGTTTCGATCGGATAAAAATAAAGATATGCTCCTATATATATATATATATCTGTATACAAATGTATGTAAGTCTTCTCGTTGTAGTAGTACTACCCATTGGCGAAGTGCTATCAAGCAGGAGACTATCGAAGAAAAAATTGACGGAGAACAAATGTTCCTTAGTCAAGAGAGAAAGCAAGGCAGTGGACTGGAATAGCAATTTCATCAGTTTTTCCTTCACCAACCAATCTACTACTTCGAATATATTCTCTGTTTTCCTTCGCTAAGTATTTCTTCTACGACGAGAGGGGCTCATTCTTCTCTTCAGAATACAAAATGAATAAATTCGATTATTCCTCTTACGCATAAAATATCTTTCATTCTTCTACACTTTGCCACATGTGTTTTCCATGTTTTATTACGTGAATGCAGATGCGGAATGGCACTGATAAATCCTCATATAATTATTATAGAGCTCGTCTCAAGGGTTTACTATTCCGCCGCGTACACGGCGTAGTTAGACAACGCAAAATATGCCCAACTTTGATACAACCTAATAATAAGAAGTGTACAACTCCTACGCACAGATGTTAGACATGTTTTTCATGAACTTTCACTCAACGCGATGACTCTCTCCTTGGACCGTTCATCTCAACTTTCGATCAACATGGATGTCAGAGAGTTCTGGGCTAGCTAGAATGTCAATACAGAGAGAGAAAGTTAAATTCGCCGAAATAATATAAAAGAGAGCCTGAGGGGATGGTGAAAGTAGAAAGGCACGTCCGTCCGTCGTCGTCGTTCTACTACTACCGCCCTTCCAACTTACAGAGAGAGAGAGGCGATGGTCGAGACAACGCAACCGAAGAGAATGCCTCGTTTACGGTCAGATGCAGTTAAAGTGAAATTCGAATTGGATGTTGATGGTCAGACGCTGTGCAAAGAATGAGATGAAAGAACTCTTGTCCAGTAGAGGAAATACATAATGTATGTAATGCACTGGAATAACAGAGAATAAATTGATTCTGCTTCAAGCTACACACACTACTCACTCACCAATGTAATAGACGAGGCAAGCCTTCGCGTTTTTAAAGGCAACTTTTACTATACTCACACACACACACACATTCCGGTAGAATATCGGAAAAGCAGTGTAGGGCTGGCACAGTCCACGACTCAGTTGAGAAGTACAATACAAAGTTAAATGGACAAAGGATTACTTGCGTCTGAGTCCGTCAGTCTGTACATTATTCCCTATTTCCAAATTCAAGTTGCATTCAATCCAACAAAAAAGTTTAGTACAAAAGCACAGAGATCTATCTACACACAGCTTTTAAGTCTTTCTCCATCGTGAGCACTTGTGTCTAATGCATATATTGTACACCCTTTTCTTCCTCCCAACACTCATCTATATACGTATAGGTATATATATATGTGTGTGCAGACTCTCATCGTCTCATCTGATCCGGTAATTATACACACGTACCTGTATTTCAACTCAGAGTGTGTAGAGCGTCTATCGGGTTTCACGAGGAAATGGAGAATATCCGCGTGAATTACCTCGCAGTAATGCAATACTACTATAAAGAAACACGGGCACATTAAGCTGAAAACTAGAGAGAGATGAATAGATTGTATCAGGAACGATGACAAGAACATTATTCAGTGAGTTTATGCATGAATACCTTGATGAACTTTGAACTACATAGCTTTTCATTCCTCCTCGCCTGGAATTCACAGAAATAGCGTTTACGAAAGACCACGTCATGACGTAAAACAAACCATTCTTTCGGATTGGAATCTGCTTTTTGTTTCCGCTAGGTAATGAGATGAATTTCTACGAACACTACGAACTATTCCAGGGGTGTTCCTGTCACAGACAACAGATGAATATGGGAATTAGAGCAACGCACACTATACGGGCGGTGCGAGAAATAATCCAGCTTATTTTTACTCTGTCAAGTTTCTACCTAGAACTGAAATGTACGTAGGTGTAATGTATTATCAATAACAACAATTGTCTGTGTTTGTCTAGTCGTCGACTCGTCGGTACATTTACGAATTACGCCGTTTTGAAAAACAATCTCATTGTCAGTCTGGAGCATCCTTCGATCTGGATGGAATGAAAATGTAAACCCGTCGATTACAAGCTATGATTACATTTGCTTTCTAAGAACCCTTGAGGACTGCCTTTTTGTGTACTGAGCACAAATATACATGCATATATGTGTAAATGTAGAAAGAGAGAGAGCGTGAGTGTGATATCTGCTCGATGAGTTTCAATTCATAAATGTAAATGAAATGCTTCGGGTAGATGATTACTGGAAAAACAATATGTACAAGAAGCAATTCATCACTCACGGGTGCTTCAGTGTCTTGGCTTGGGAGAAGGGTAGCTTTATAGAGTACAAGTGAAAGTTAATTTAGTGACGATACTAATCAAAATTGGAGTGGTTTAAGCCAAAACAGAAACGTATACATGACACAAAGTAGAAGTAGTACATAAACCAAAGTAAATATTTGATTTGAGGGTTTGTCTCTTTAAGATACACACACACGTTGAGTCAGGCTGAGAGTTGACTTTGTTGGGGATATGAGAGTTGAGACAAATTGAGTATGGATATGAGATCCTGAGAGTGTCTTTCTCATCCTGATTATTATTCGGGAGAAAGTGGATGAAGAATGATAAACGTCTCTGTGTGCTACCTTTGATGACGGATGGTTAAGTAGAGATGGATCGGATGATGATGATGGGAAAGAATAAAGTGGATCGGTTGACGGAGGAGGATCGCATGGCATTGTAACGGATGTTAGCATTTCATCACTTGGATTAGCATATTGTTCCAAAGATTAGAGAGGAAGACGAAACTACCAAAAGACTCACCTGCAATAAGAACTTTGACAACATGATGGATCTTTCCTTCTCCATTCCTCGCGATGCAAGTGTAGTCCCCAATGTCTTCATTTTTAATCTGTGAGATTCTGAGTTCAGTGCCTTCGTTCACGATCAATACTGTTACCGATGGTTGAACGGGATCTGTGTCCTTATACCTATACAAATAGAAAAGGAGCATATGTGAGGATACATTATATATAAAGACTTCAAGAAAGCACAATTCTTTTTACTACTACTTTCACTTCTTCTTCCTGATCACAAGTACGGAATAAACTCCGAGTTGCATTATATCGAAAAGTAGTAGTAGTGATAGTGATGGCACCACCACTACTTCTACTACTGCTGGCCACTAAGCACATCCAGTCGAATCCAATCCGATTCGACTGAGAAGAAAAAGTACAAGAAAAGAAACATTTTCAACTCAAGTCAAGTCAACTCAATGTTCAAGTACTTCCACGAAAATACTCACTTCGAGTCACTCCTTTCTCTCCAATGCAATCCATTCCACATCTTCTTCCTATAAGCCTTTCCTCCCACGTCCCATCGAACACACACTCACAAATGTATATCCACCCATACGAGCGTACTACTAAACCACACTACTACACACAAGCTCAGTTTTTACATACTTCATGCTGTACCACTCCTCGTAATCCCCAGTGTTTGGAGAAAGCAGTCTACCAGACTGCTGAAGGAAACTCTCTCGATCTCCTTTCACTTTCCTTCAAACTAACTGAGCAGTAACAAATACCATCATCTTCCTGTCTAAACATTCAAGTCACTTTTCATACGGACCCTTGAGTGTGCTCACTAATCACTCATCGCCCCTTAGTGATAAGAACTCCACCAACACACTCTTATTATTATTACTGTTGTTTCTTTAAGTTTTGGCTATTGCACTCCAAAATATTGCACGCTTGTGAGATTACCGAACGTTTAGACCTGATCGTTAGGGTGGAAGTAAAGAAATGAATTGAAATGAATTGCAGAGTAAGATTATGAGAACTCACATATGATGACCCTATGCGTAGACACAGGAGGAAATCATACAGAATATCACTTGCGTTGAACCAGCACATCCACTGCGCTTTTTCATACATATTGTCAGCGAGAATAGCCCGTTTATATCATTGCATTGTGAGATACTTGGTCAAAATTAATTAAATTTTGACACCACTTGGCTCACAGTTAAAGTAAAGCAAGTTTTGTGGGAAAGTAGCTTCTTGGTAAACAAGCAAAGTGTCACATAGGACCACAAGGAATAAGTAAAGAGAGTTTGTAAAGGAGAGAAAGATAGGGAGAAAGTGAATGTGAAAAGTCATAACATAACAAACAAGCATTAGCCTACTTTCGCTTTCTCTCCGAGGCATTAATTCCACCTTGGTTGTATTGTATTATGTTATGACTGACATGACACGGTTTCCCTACTTTCCTCTCCTGCTCTTAAGACGATTCCTGTGTCTATGCCAAACCTCTCTGCTTGTAGTTTAAAGCACTTTCACCATCGACTTTCACCCAACCACCATCACACACTACTCTCTCCTCTCTTACTTCTTCATCTCCATCCACTTTCAATTCAACGTTAAAACCCACTCCCAATTTTATATCACAATGAGTCTGAGAATAACAAAAGTTTCAAATAGAAACTTCTCCTAAGGATAAGCTGACTTAATCCATTACTTAGTATACACTCCTCTTCACCTCTTCTTCCCTGAATGAATGAATGAATGAGACGCGATGCAGAGAAACACAATTGCAGTTTCACATTTCACTCTCACTTCCCCGTTCTTCATTCAAAAACTTTTCTCATCCCATTCAAATTCATATTTTCATTCGGTATTCATCCTTACTCTCATAATACGTAATACGCACACACGCTCTTATATATGCATATCGCCAATTGTACTCCGCGATAAAAGGAAAGTAAAAGAAACCAACCACAATATACTTATACCAGACAAACGCCCGTCTTTCGATTAAACTCGTCTCCTTTCTACTCTCACAATTCCAGCTCTCCTTTATTCACACGAGAACGAAATGGAAAAATAATAATGTGAACGTAGAAAGTGAATGTGCTTGCTCACATTCATTACAAATATTACATTTATGCGATGAAGAAACACGCCATTAGACAAAAAGGACACTCCCCATCTGCATCCTGTGGAAAGTTTTATATACGACTCCCTCCTGCCTTCTCCTCCACGACGACAATGTGGACTTAAGCAAAAAGAATGCAAGCAAAATAAATGAACAACGAAACGGGTGCAATAACATGAATATAAGCAGGGGGAGTGACAGCAGAGGCAAAGAATCTCTTCTTTATATCTCACAGAAGTAAAAATCTTTACAGCCTCCCATTAAGGAAGATTTTAAGGAAAAAATTTCATGACTTCATAAAAGTATTTATAAAGCGATTCGTTTTGTCCACCATTCTGTGACAGGTTGCGAGTTAGAGTTGCACGCGAATTCTCTCATGGGATAATTTTCCTTTCTATCTTTGTCGTAATTTTATTTTCCAGCTTCATAAAAGCATAACTCAGCGAGGAATCGGCATTATTGTAAGCTTAATATTAAGGAGGAAAGAAATAATGTCCCACATACTTCTCTACACGACGATACATTTTATTCATTCTCCTCTTCAGTGTGTGTTATTGTGCATCGCAGTATTTTATATCAAAATTCGACCCTTTCACTTCTTTCTCCTTCCACCCAAAGACTTTTAACGCTGAATCAGAACCAGAAAACAAGGAGCGCTTTCTCAGCTCTATATAGCGTACTCTTGAGTAATCAAAGTTTGATTTTGCACGAAGAAGTTAAATGATTCTCAATTGAGGGGATCGCACATTTACCCGGATTTTGTGTTACGTAAAGTGATCAAAATTAAACATGAAATTCAATTAAGCTGTTATTGAAAGCCTAAAGTCCTAAAGTCAAGATGCAGTTTTGTGTGTATTTGTTTGCAGGTACGAAATCGGTAAACGTAACCGGAAATAATAATGTTTTTAATTCAACAACAATGAAATAATTTGGTAACAAAAAATGACCACAGTAAAGCGAATCTGACATTCCACAAGGCCAGACGGAATGTTACACGGTAAAAGTGACTAAAAGCCGAAACACGAAAACTTTCGAAGGAGACTAAAAATCCCACTACCAGCAATCCCATCTGCATAAATCAAAACGGAAAAGCGTGAAAGGTAGAAAGACTTTTATTATAAAATATGCTACTTGAATATTTTTGAGATTTGATTTTTACTTTATTTCCGAATCCATTTCCCCGGAAGACTTTTATCGATTAGAATATAAAGAGAGTGAAGATTTAAAGACGAAATGGTACACGCGAGCAGGACTATATATGCACACAATCCGAGGTCTGTATTAGACGTATAGGGCGCATCTATAGACGAAGGGAAGAAGATGAAATGGAGTATTCGAAGAAAGAGATAGAAAGGAAGGAAATGAAAGTGAAAATACCTTAAAGAGTGAAAGCATTTGTTCTTCTGTGTGGTTTAATTTAATGCATCATTAAATTTCCCTAAGCATTCAGCCATAGAATGAGCTTAATTCTCCTTTCTCTTCTTCACTCTCTTCTTTCGCTACCACCATTCCATCCATTTACTTTACATCCCAATGAAATGGCTGAAAAATCTCGTCTTGAAATTTCACTTCTGACAGAGACTGAATAAAGATTTGGCTCAATCCAACCAACTCTTTCTCTACATCATGAGGATGATGATGATGATGCCTCATCCGTCTGACCCAAATTCTAGTCACACAATCACCAACCGTCCCCACACTAACGAATAAATGAAGAAGATTAACCGGTGGTGGTGGGACAAACTTTCTTCGTTTTCTTTATGCTTTTCTCCGTATTATTCTCTATGTAATTTAGCTTAATAAAATAAGATCACGTGAGGTGGGCTTATTTTTAAGTGTGCAAGCAATCTCATTAATTCTAAAGAGTGAAGCACAATATTATACTCATATATGCATATAACAATAATATAACTAACTCGTACTCAAAATCATAGTTTACTTTTCAAACAATAATAATGTTGACACGGCTCTGCTATTGATATGATTTAATGTCTCTAATTTTGTCACCGCACAGACCTCAATGGTCTCTCTTCAATTGATGGAATCCTCTGTGGGGAAGATCGAGCTCATTATCGTAAGATGACTGTTCTCAGCAAACTCATCACTGTGCCGATGATGATGATGGTGGTGGTGGTGGTGGTGGTGCTTTTTCTGGTTGGACTGGTTGTCCTTGTCTTGGGGCTTGTTGGACGATTCAGTTTCGTGAGGCCAAAACTCGTCATCTCTTTCGGGTTTGCATCCACTGAAGCATTCGTTTTGTGCACAAGTTGCCTTTTCCCTTTGGAGCGTTTCTGGTCCACCGAGAAGATAGAACACAAGACCAACAGCGACGAGGATGTTTAAAATGCACATTCCCAACATGAACGGAGGCATGCCTGTTGAGAAGCGATTTATCTTTCTCGGAGGTCGCGGGTATTTAATTGGGTCAAGACTCTCGTGTCGATAATGGATCACGCGGGCAAGTGGGCCAAAGCTTTTGTTTTTTTCGTCTTGTTCTTTTTCGATACGCGCGAGAATGTCGTTAATGTCAATCTGGGTAGGCCAAGACTGTACGAATTTGGGGATGAAGACAAAAAGTCCCATGATTGAGATGATGATGACGATAGTTTTGTCAGCTTTCATTTTGGAGTTTTTTCTGGAGTCAAGAGGGATCCAAAGTCCTCGGCGGACAGAAGAAACTTTACTCTTGCTTCATGTGATTTCCACGAGGAGGTTCCCGGAGATAAACCGAAACATAACCAAGGCAATTCTTGCGAATGCCTGTCAAAACGCCTTCAAATAGTAATGGAAGAAAGTGAAATGAAAGGTATAAATGGAGATGCCCTACTGATTCAGACGATGAGAAGACGACACAGAGATGCTGATTCTTATGTAACTACTGCTTAGGTTCATATATATCACATGAAAGATAGGTTGCATTGGTTCTTCCCATATAGGAATGCTTGTGTGTGTGTTTATCTTCCAACACCCATTTAGATATGAAGTTTCGTTCTGTCGAATAGAATTGGAAGAAAGAGAGATGACAAGGAAGAAAGAGAGAGCAATACACCTTCTCACAGAGAAACGACGGGTATAGAAGACTCTCTCATCTTTTATTATACCTTTTTTCTCCCAGCTCATCTCATCGGAGTTTCCTTCTCTCACAACATTGGTATTAGATGAAAGACACAATGTGTATTGGAATGAAAGTAGAAGTAGTGGTAGTAGTTTTTGTGGAGGTTCGTGTGTATATCGATGACTGTATATTATAGAATAATAGAGAGTATTCTTACCAAACAATCTCGGGAGTTGGAGTCCCTTCAGCGCGACAATGGAGGATAATGCTTTTTCCAATTTTGGTGTAGACCACATCGTCAGAAGTGTGGACAAAGCGCGGAGGAGCATGAACGTCGAGGTGGTACCAACTCCCAGTGACATTCTTGTTGTTCGAAGGTGGAGGACTCCGGTTGAGGAAGTAGACTTTGCAGTTGTACCAACCTCGATCGGATTCCCGGATTAGGGTCAAATTGAGCGAGGCAAGACCATATGAGCTATTTGGATTGACACGAGCTACCCGTCCCTCGTACCCCTCTCCACTGTGGGTTGGGTAGCCATCGTACCAAATGTGGATTGGGATGTCCACACCCTGCGAAACAATAATAACATGGTCACAAATCATTAGCTTTCACCACGACAATTAGCATGGGCAAAGTTGTTGTAGTGCAATGCAAAAACTGCTCCGTCGCTTTCTTTCACATAAGCCTAATTGTCCCTTTCACTCGCTCCCTAAAATGGAACAGACAGCGAGAGTAGGAGAAAAAGAAGGACTTCATTACTTAAAACTTCTCTCTGCACTAACTACGTCATTCCAGCTCCATAAATCCTCCAGGGGCATTCTTCCAAATGAGATGTATGGCCTTAAATGATTTCTCTCCAACCAGACTATAGGGACTACAGTACAACTGCACACATACGTACGAGTACCCATCATAGTACAAACATAGTGCCCAGTATAGTATTCTGTATAGAGGGCCGCCACTACTCTTCCTTCTTGTTCCGCTTTCATCCCAATATTAAATAGTGATATCTCAAGCATTTTACGGACGAAAAGTAAAGTTGTGCTAGAGAAACCACTTAGGATTATCATCACCATAATCTGAACAGCCTTTCCAGTACTACTTGTACAGTCTTTCCTCGGTGGGGATGACGGTAAGACAAGTGGACAGACTCATTTTTCAAATAGCTTCAACTATTTTATCATAGCCCATTAGTATTGGGAGAAGACAGGAGAGCCTCGCTCCATTATTTCGTTCGTGTTTCTTTCTGTAGATTGATTATTGTTTCATGGTTTCATATCTCATCCATTAATTCTGATTTCCTGGTATATAAGAAGACTAGAGACGATGACTCGGCCGCTCTCGAAGGATACTGTGGATGAGTTACTCAAGGGAGAAGACCTTATATAGGAACGCATACCTAAATCATAAAAACCATCTCTCTTCTTCCTCTTACGCTTTGTCTTCTTCATCTTCCTCCAACGTGTGTGTATATGTTGGTGGTGGTGATAAGAGGCTGCAAAGAATCTCCCTGTCCGTGTAGGTAATTTTTTCTCTGTCTATTTGCACCGTAGTAGTAGTAGTAGTAGCATGTCTTCTATACGGAAATTCACTTATCTTTAGACTCTAACTTAATCCTTCTGGTTCGTTTCAAAGAAAGAGGATGAGGAAGAATACGCGGAACAACTAATAGGGAGAAGCCCGACTAACCTTGTCTTGCACGATAATGCTACAGACAGAGACTAAACAATACTAAACATCTATGTAGTAGAGTAGTAGGTGTATAATATAGAGATATTCCGTGTATGCGGTGTGTGTGGCACGATAGCCAACTTTGTACTAATAATAAATGTATACAAGTCTTCTTGGGTAATAAATCTACTCAGGTATGAAACATGAACTTTGACATTTGTCGTGAACTTAGTTGAACTATGGAACAACAGATTTCAACTCTTAAAATACCCTTGGGGACTCGTCTTCTAGTCTTCTCTGGGTGCACATGAGAATAGAGAAAGAGAGTAACTTCGCTTGTGTGCCTCGTATTGCATATCAGGCTGAAAGTATATACGTAAGCCACCGGCTGAGCTGTCATATATATATATATAATATACATATATATATATATATACTATGGTTTTGGAGAAAGGAAGGAAATAAACATTATAGCCATTTGAATCCACTTTCTTCAAACTGCGATGACGATGAGGGAGCTTTTGTATGAAACTTCTCGATGTACTCACAGCAATCCTCCGATGAA
>Ga0194135_10000617_pt1 | contig 21000 bp, 21 predicted proteins | sample LitLau_LLRF_2013_FD_134024 | JGI IMG/M metagenome (GOLD analysis project Ga0194135, IMG submission 134024) | Freshwater sediment microbial communities in response to fracking from North America - Little Laurel Run_MetaG_LLRF_2013 (version 2) | ecosystem: Environmental > Aquatic > Freshwater >...
CCTCGATGCCGGCATCGAGGACGCCTACCTGCAGGACGACCTGTATTCCCTGGTGCTGGAGGAGTTCGTCCGGCGCCTGGAACTCAAGCGTCGCGGCCAGGCCTGGTGAGGCGCCGATGATCCACAGCTATCGGCTGGCCCACGGCAGCCTGCAAGCAGTGCCTGAGCTGGACGCCCAGGTCATGCTGTTCAGCAACCCGGACCTGGCGGAGCGCGACCTGTTGCACAGCGCCTTCAAGCTCGACGAGCACGCCCTGGCCTCGGCGCTGGACCCGGACGAGGTGTCGCGCATCGAATTCCACCCCGATTACCTGTTCCTGATCTGGAAGCGTCCGGAAAACTATTCCGGCGGCGGCAGCCTGTCCTTCGAGGTGTCGTCCTGCGGCCTGCTGTTTTCCCCGGACCGGCTGCTGGTGATCGCCCCCGACCACACGCCGTTGCAGGGGCTGGGCGCGCGGCACAATCTGCATACCCCGCTGGATGTGTTGCTGGACCTGCTGCTCAACAACATCCATCACTACCTGGGGCACCTCAAGGTGATCAAGCTGGTGGCCCGCGAGCTGCAGGACAAGTTCAACAGCTCGATGGAAAACCGCCACCTGATGCAGATGTTCAACCTCAGCGAGAGCCTGATCTATTACCTCAACGCCCTGCACAGCAATGGCGCGCTGCTGACCCGGCTGCGCAACCATGCGCAAAAGGAGTGCTTCGGCCCGCAGGCGGTTGGCCTGATCGACGACCTGATCATCGAGAACAACCAGTGTTACAAGCAGGCGGAAATCTACTCCACGGTGTTTTCCGGGCTGATGGACGCCCGGGGCAACCTGATGAACAACAGCACCAACAAGCTGTTGCGCAAGCTGACCCTGATCAACGTGGTGTTCCTGCCGCTGAACCTGATTGCCAGCATCGGCGGCATGTCCGAATTCAGCATGATGACCGCCGGCACGCCGTGGTGGATCGCCTATTCGCTGTTGCTGCTGGCCATGCTGCTGGCGGCGGCCGGCATGTCCCTGGGGCTGCGGCGGCTCAGCGGGCACAGCGAGAAGGCCTGCTGAGTCTTACTGCGGCTGCAGGGTCAGCACCTCAAAGCCGTCGCGGGTCACCGCCACCGTGTGTTCCCACTGGGCCGAGAGGCCGTTGTCGCGGGTCACCACGGTCCAGCCGTCCTTGAGCCCGCGGACCCGGGCGCTGCCCTGGTTGAGCATGGGCTCGATGGTGAAGACCATGCCTTCTCGCAGTTCCAGGCCGGTGCCGGGGCGACCGAAGTGCAGGATCTGCGGCTCCTCGTGCATCTGCCGGCCGATACCGTGGCCGCAGTATTCACGCACCACGCTGTAGCCCTTGGCCTCGGCGTGGGCCTGGATGGCATGGCCGATATCGCCGAGTCGAGCGCCGGGGCGCACCACCTTGATCGCCGCCCACATGGCTTCGAAGGTGGTGTCCACCAGGCGCCGGGCCTTGGGGCCGACCTCGCCGATCAGGTACATCTTGCTGGCGTCGGCGATGTAGCCGTGCTTTTCCAGGGTGATGTCGATATTGACGATATCGCCGTTCTTGAGCACGGCCTTGGCGTGAGGCATGCCGTGGCACACCACCTCGTTGATCGAGGTGTTGATGCAATAGGGGTAGTTGTACTGGCCCTTGCTCGCCGGGCGCGCCTTGAGCTGGTGGCGGATAAAGTGTTCCACCGCGCTGTCCAGCTCCAGGGTCGACAGGCCCGAGGCGACAAAGCCGTCGAGAAAGGTGAATACCTCGGCCAGCAGCCGCCCGGATTCGCGCATCAGCGCCAGTTGTTCCGGGGTCTTGATCAGGGCCTGGGTCATGCCTGCCCCCTGAGCAGATCGGTCTTGTTGAGCAGCAACTTGTTGATCAGGTCGTTGTAGGCCAGGTGCGGGTTGAGCTCGGCCAGCAGGCCGATCTTGATCCAGAACTCGGCCTGGGCGTTGATCGAGCGATCCATGGCGGCGCTGGCCACGCGGATCTGCTGGTGCAGTTCATCGGAGATCTTGACGATGCCCATGTCTGGGGGCTCCCTTGAGCAAATATACGAATCGTATATGTTTCGTATAATCAGCGGCAAGCGGCAAGCGGGTAGCAGGTGGGGAGCGGGGTTGCTGCGTATGAGCCTGGGAGAAAAGCGTTGACCGCCAGGGGCTGGCGCGGTTAGTTTCCGGTCCATGACTTTTTCTGCCGATCGTTCCCAGCCAAGCATTATTACCGCCATTACCGATTGGCGGGCTTGCTGACGACTGCACCCAACCCGCCCTGGAGGCGGGTTTTTTCTCTCTGTCTCCCGGGCTCCGAACACAGCCAGGAGCACCTTCATGAATCACCCCAGCCGTCTTGCCAGCACCCCTTTGCCCAGCGCCGACATGGCCTTGCTGGAACGCTACGTGAAGATGATCCTCGCCGCGCCGGTGTATGACCTAGCGATCTGCACGCCGTTGCAGGCGGCGCCCGCCTTGTCGCAGCGGCTGGGCAATCAGGTCCTGCTCAAGCGCGAGGACCTGCAGCCGACCTTTTCCTTCAAGATCCGTGGTGCCTACAACCGCCTGGCGCAACTCACCCCGGAGCAGAAGCGGCGGGGGGTGATCACCGCGTCCGCCGGCAATCATGCCCAGGGCGTGGCCCTGGCCGCGCGGGAACTGGGGATCAAGGCGAGCATCGTGATGCCTGCCAGCACCCCGGAACTCAAGGTGCTGGGGGTGCGCAGCCGCGACGCCGAGGCGATTCTGCATGGCGAGAGCTTTCCCTTTGCCCTGGCCCACGCCCTGAGCCTGGCCGAGCGCACCGGCAGCACCTTCGTCTCGCCCTTTGACGATCCCCAGGTAATTGCCGGGCAGGGCACCGTGGCCATGGAGATCCTGCGCCAGCAGCCGGGGCCGCTGGACGCGATCTTCGTCCCGGTGGGCGGTGGCGGGTTGATCGCCGGGATCGCCGCCTACGTCAAATACCTGCGGCCGCAGATCCGCATCGTCGGGGTTGAGTCGGAACATTCCAACTGCCTGCAGCAGGCGTTGGCGGCGGGGGAGCGGGTGGTGTTGCCCAAAGTGGGAACCTTTGCCGACGGTGTCGCAGTGGCGCAGATCGGCGAGCATGGTTTTCAGATCTGCCGGCATCACGTGGATCAGGTGATCAGTGTCAGCAACGATCAGTTGTGCGCTGCCATCAAGGACATCTACGACGACACCCGCTCGATCACCGAGCCTTCCGGCGCCCTGGCGGTGGCCGGGATCAAGCAGTACGTGGCCCAGAGCGGCATCAGTGGCCAGACCCTGGTGGCCATCGACTCCGGCGCCAACATCAATTTCGACAGCTTGCGCCACGTCGCCGAGCGCGCCGCCTTGAGCAGCCTTTCGGCCTAGCAGCGGGCTTGCCAGCCAAGCCCTCCGCCTTCCAGGCCTCTTCGCCGGCTAAGCGCAGCGCCGCCCGGCCGGTTCCTAGGACAGCAGTGGGCGCAGGAAGCTGCGTTCGTAACTGAGGATGAACTTCTTCTCCATCACCGACGCCACCAGGGCCACGCTGTCAGGATCGCTCAGAGCGCGCTGGCGATAGGCTTCGTAATCGGCCAGGGACGGGAAGCTGAACAGGCAATAGGCAATGTTGCTGGCCCCTTCGGAAGGCAGGAAATACCCATGGTGGGTGCCGCCCAGACGCTTGACCACGGCGATCCAGGCTTTGGAATAGGCTTCGAACTCGGCCAGTTGGTAAGGATCGATCACGTATTTGACATGGCAGGTAATCAAGGAGGGAACTCCGGGCGAGGGCAAGGATCAGCGTTGTATCAGGTGCGACTCTTCGAGCGGGCCACGCTGTGGACCAAGACCCGGGCATTCTGCGGGGCGGCAAACCAGCAGCGCAACCGCCAGCCATTGCCGGCTTACGTCAAAACCCTGGGTACTGAGAGCGAAATCGAATTAAGCAAGCTCGCCAAAGCGGCTTACTCTGTAACCTGGCTGGGTCTGTCAGGACAAAACCGATCCAAGCCAGGATCACTAGCGAACACGGACGTCGCGGCCAGCAGGGATCTGCCCATTGATTGGTCGTGTTGAATAAAAGGAGAGCGTCAGCATGTTTTTATCTGCCCTGGAACTGCGCAACATCATTGAGAGCAGCTTTCTGCCCAAACGCTGCCAATGCACCCTGAGCCCGGACCTGTCGATGACGGTCAAGGTCTATGGCGACCATGAAACCGACCGGGTCGAACTGGTGGTCAGCGGCATTGACGCTGCCCAGCTCAATGGCTGCCGGGAAATCAACGAACTGATCGCCGAATTGCGATACGACCTGGCCAATGCCCCGGGCGGTGTGTCAGGCCTCAAGCGCAGGGCCCATTGAGCGCGCTCACCCGGCAACGCTCAGCCGCGCGGGCCCCTGTGCCTGCGGCACGCCGTGTCAGTTTTCGTACATGCAGGCGTGGGCGTGCTTCTGGTAGGAGATTTCCGCCAGTTCTCCGGCCTTGTTGATGTAGCGCATGTTGGCGGTCACTATCTCGCAGCGGCTGGTCGGCGGCTCGGTCATGGAGATGACCTTGGCGACGTCCAGGCGCATGCCGTACTGATAAGGCACCACCTCCACATTGACATCCGAGGCCTGGGCCAGGCCGGTGAATCCGCACAGGGCCAGGGCGGCCAGGGCAAAGCGCTTGCGTGTGTTCATACTGGTTCTCCATTACAGACAATGACGGTTCGGTCTGGGGACCGAACCCGCTGCACGAAGCCCTAAAAGCGTTGCGGGCCAGTGCGCTCCGAAACAGAGTGCTTATTTAGGATTAATCTATCATTAAGAGTCTCTTGATAGATTTTGAAATATTTCGTTCCTGTCCTATATACCGCCCGCGCTCGCCGGCCCGCCTTCACAGTTCGCTGTAGGCGATCCGTCGATGCTGGGGCAGGGCGTGGTTCAGCAACTGCTCCAGGGATTGCCCGGGTGGCAGGTAGTCGTCGCCGAAATCGCCATCGGCCAACCGGGTCGGGTGCGCCACCACTTCCACCACACCGGCCGGGCGAAAGCCCTGCTGCAGGTCCCTGGGCGTGCACACCCAACGCACCGCGCCTCCCGCCAACCAGGCGATGCGCCGGTTCAAGGCGCTTTTGAACAGCCGCTTGAGCGGCCCGATATTGCCGCCGACATTGCGCGCCAGGCGCACAGGCACCCCCTGGCGGGCGGCGAAGCGGGCGACGATCGGCGCCACCGGCCACAGGTTGTGCACATGCTGGTGCGAATCGATATGGCTGGGCCGCAGGCCCTGGTCGACACACCGTTGCCACTGCGCCTGAAGCTCCTGCCACACCGCCTCGGCCGCCGCTTTCGGCAGGCGCAGGGCCGAGCGCGACAGGCCCAGCTCGAATTGCCCCTGGGCGTTGCAGAACAGCGGCTGGCGGGCAATGCCCTGGCTTAGGGGCGCGCCGTAGGTCAGGTTGAAATGCAGGCCGATGCGCCCCAGCAACCCGTGCTCATGGCTCAGGCGACAGGCATCCTCGAAGGCCGGCATGTTGGCCATCAGGGTCGCCGAGCTGATCACCCCGCGCTGGAAGGCGCGCAGGGTCAATTGGTTGTAATCCGGGTCGAGGCCGAAATCGTCGGCGTTGACGATGACCCGGTTCGCGCGGGTCACCCTGAGGGTCTGTTTCATGGGCAGGTTCCTTGTGCTTTGCCGGCCTGGCGGCGTTCGCGCCAGGCCTTGAGACGCGGTTTGAGCAGCAGCCAGAGGCGTTCGACGAGCCCCAGCAACAGGCCCCGGGGGCGCCAGGAATAAAAGCTCCAGCGCTGCTGCAGGACCACGCCGCTCATGCGTTCGTGCAGTTGATGGCTGGAACGACTGAGGCTGACCCGCGAGGCGTCCACCCACTGCCAGCCATCCTCCAGCCCCCAGCGAATCCACTCGTCCAGCAGCAGCCGGCCGCTGCCCAGATTGGCGTAGTCGGCGAGGAAGGCGATGTTGTAGTCATACAGGCGTCCGCGTTCCAGCAGGCCCAGGCGATAGCTGATGCAGCGTCCCTGGTGCTCCAGCATCACCACCCGCACACCGCCCTCGGCGGCCAGCCCGCGCAACGCGGTGCCCATCCATTGCTGTCGCTGAGGCCCGGAGAAGATCCCCAGGCCGTCGGCGCCTTTCCAGCTGGCTTGCTCCACCTCGCGCAGGCGCTGCAGCAATTGGTCGATGTCGTCGGCCCCGGGGTTCAGGCGAACCACCCGGGCGTCGATTTCCCCACAGCGCTTGCGGCCCCGGCGCAGTTCATAGCGCAGGCTGCCGCTGGGTTCTTCGCGGTCGGCGGCGACGATCAGGTGCTCCGGCACGCGACAGCTCAGGGCCAGCTGGCTGTAGCTGCTGGCCCGGCGCCAGGGCGCCAGCAGGCGCTCGGCGTCCACCAGCTCATGCAGTTGCAGCAGGTCGTGGGGCAGGCGGCGGCGGATGTGCCCGAGCGCTTCGCCCATGGCGTGCTGGCCGGCCTCGGCCACCAGCAGCGCCAGTCGGTCGCTCAGGGGATGACCCAGGTGGCGTACCACCTGCAGCGTCAGCCCGGCCCGGGATTCGCGGCCGCGAATCAGCGGCAGGCACAGCAGCAACTGTTCGCCCTGCCAGCCCAGGAGAATCTGCAACTGCTGCTGTTGCAGGGCCTGTTCCGCGCCCCGCAGCCAGCTCAGGCGATTGAACGGCGTTGCCCCCTCGACCTGCTGGCGCAGTTGTTCATAGGCCCCGGCGGGAAAGTCTTGCGCGCCAAGGCTGGCGCACCATTGCCAACGCAGCTTCACGAGCGCTCCTTGTCATGGCCGGTGGCGGCCGGGGATTGGGCCAGACGACCGCGGCGCAAGTGCTGCAGACGGGGCTGGTGGTAGGGCCGGCGGCGGTGCCAGTGCAGGCAGCGCAACAGGCAGTGCACGTGCAGGGATTCGCCGACTTCCTGAAAGCCCAGGCGCATGTGCATCTTCAGCGCCGGCTCGTTGCGCACGTTGACCAGGGCCCGGGTGGCCTTGAAGCCCCGTTCGCGGTACTCGTCCCAGAGCATCTTCTGCGCCAGGATCACCACCCCGGAGCCGCGAAAGGGCGGCGCGCATTCACCGGCGAACTGATACAGGCAGCCCGGCGGCAGGCGCATCCAGCAGCGGTACAGTTGATCGTCGTAGTAATCGCGCTCGCTGACCCAGACCATCATCATCACGTTGCCGTCTTCATCCAGGTGCGCGCTGCCGCGACTGCCCTTGTCCAGCAGGCCGCGAATGGCTGGCAACTGGGCCTTGAAGTACTTGTCGAAGGCCGGCAGCAGGTCCCGGGTAATAGGCACCTGGGGCCAGCGGCTGGGGCTGATGGGGCAGGGCACCGGCAGGGCCAGGGTGCGTTCCAGGGTCAGCAGTTCCCAGTGGTAATAGAAGAAGCGTTCACGCACTACCCGCAGGCTGCCCCGCAGGCCCTTGCGGCGGATTTTGGCCAACAGGCCGGTCAAGCGACTCATAGGGTGTTCCAGGTCAAGGCGAACAGGGTTTCACCGGGCAGCTGGAAGCTGGCCCGGCCTTGGCTGCACTGCAACTGGCCGGCGCGGGCGCGGCCATCGGCCCCGAGCAGTTGCAGGCTGGGGGCGGACTCGCAGAGCTGTGGCGCGCCCCCCAGATCGATGGTCTGCTCCCGCGGAGTCTTGGCCACCCCCAGCAGGCTGTGGCGCGGGCCGTCCCGCAGGGCCAGGGCATCCACTTCAAAAGCCGGGTTGTCCAGGGCCTGGACCTCACCCAGCCAGTGTTGCTGGATGAACTGCTGGGCCACGGCCACCGGCTTGAGGCTGAAGCGCTGGGCATCCTGCTGGGCCAGCATGCCCTTGGGGTATTCCGGTTCGTCGGCGGCCTGGAACCAGTTGAGCATGTCCAGCAGGCCGTCCTGGGAGGCGTTGATCACCACCGAGGTCCACCACAGGGCGGCGTAGTGGGTGTCCTGCTGGTAGGGGCTCAGGTCCGGGCCGCTGGAGATATTGGTCTGGCTCAGCAGCAGCGCCTTGCGCGGCCGGCCTTGCTGGTCCAGGCCCACCAGATCCGCGGCGGCGCGCACGCTGGCGCGATAGCGACGGGTGGCCAGCAGGTCGCGGATCATCCACTCGTGCCAGGCCAGGGCGTCGATGTCGGCGGCGTGCTCGGCCAGCAGTTGGCGGGCCCAGTCGATGCCCCGGCGCTGCCCGGCGCCGACGCGAAAGGGGCCGTCCAGCAGTCGCGAGCTGACCGGCATGGCGATGCGCACCCCGGCGGCCCGGGCCTCGGGGTTGGCCTTGGTGTGTTCCAGCATCCGCGCGAAATAGTCAGCGAACACCCCATAGCTGGGGTAGTTGAGGTTGGGTTCGTCGGCGAACGCCAGGTAGTGCAGGCCCTGGTTACCCAGCTGCACGCTGTCCGCCAGCCAGGCGTCGAGCCCGGCAAAACTGCTGCTGTCCGCCTCCAGCACCGCGCGGCGCCCGGTGCCGGCCAGCAGGGTGATGTCACGGTCGATGCTGAACGTCTCGCGGTACAGACGGCGGAAGCTCAGTTCCCGTCCGGGCTCCTGGCGGATCACATCGACGAAGCTGTAGAAGTTGGCCGCCCGCGGCCCCAGGGCCCGCAGCAGGTCGAAGGTCGATGGCGGCGGTTCGGCATAGGGCAGGGCGATCCCCAACTGCGGGCTGGGACCGCGTCCTTGTGGCTTGAGGGTCAGTTCGACCCGGCTCGGGGTCCATTGCAGCGGGTGCAACTGGCGCAGGTCCTGGGCGAACAGGTTGGCGCTGCCGTCGAGCCAGAATGCCACCTTGCCCGAGCCGCCCAGGGACAGGCGCCAGATTTCGTCCTGCCCGGCCACGGGCAGGGCAATCCGGTCGAACTGCCCGTACTGCGGATGCTCCACCAACGCCAGGCGCCGCTGCTCGCCGTCGCTCAGGCGTGTGGCCTGGAGCACGCTGACCCCGCCGTAATACTTGCCGGCCAGTTGTGCCTGTTCGCCGGCGGCCACGCGAAAGTACAGCTCGACGCCGCTGGGCACATCGGCGCTGAAATGCACCTTGGCCGGTTCGAACTGGGCCAGGGTCGAGCTGTCGTGGCTGACCTTGAAGTTGCGAAAGCTGTAGCCCGGCACCTGCAGCCGATAGTCGCCCCGGGCGGCGGGCAGCTGGACCTCGCGCTGGCCGTAGGGTTGATCGGCGCGAATGTCCAGCTGTTGCAGCAACTGGCCATCGGGTTGCAGCAGGTACAACTGCTCCTGGTTGGCATCGCTTTGCCAGGCCGGGCTCCAGCGCAGTTGCAGGGTGTCGGGGGTGTCGACCTGCAGGTACAGGCTGCCGTCGCGGATATCGGCCCATTGCATGGGCGCCGCGTGCAGCGAAGGGATCGCCGTGATCAGCAGCAGGGCGAACAGGTAACGGGGTTTCATCAGGTCTTTTCCTTAGGGCGCAACCATTGGCGCACGTGGGCAATGTCTCCGGGCAGCAGAAGCAGGGTGCGGTACCAGGGCACGCCACTGAGCCGGCAGTACAGGCCGAGCATCACCAGGCTCACCGTCAGGTAGGCGATGGACGAGGCCAGGCCGGCGCCGACGATGCCCAGTGGCGGGATCAGCAGCGCGTTGAGCAGCAGGTTGAGCAGGGCGCCGCCGGCCAACAGCAGCGACAGGCTGCCGGGGCGCTGCTTGCCCAGCAGGTCCAGGCGCAGGATGCTCGCGTAGCACAGGCCGAACAGCCCCGGCAGCAGGGCCAGCAGGGCGCCGTAGGCCGGGGCATAGGCGGCGCCGAACAGGGTGACGATCAGCCACTGGCCGATCAGCGCCATGCCCAGGCAGGCGCCGAGCATCACCGTGGCGGTCAGGCGCAAAGCCAGGGCGGTGAGCTGCTCGATGCCGTGACCCTGTTGCAGCAGGCGCTTCATCAGCGGCGTGGTTACCGCCTCGGGAATGATCAGCAGCAGTTCGGCGGCGGCGCTGGCCATGGCGTACCAGCCGAGGGCGGCGGGGTCCAGCAGGGCACCGATAAACAGGTAGTCCGAGCGCAGCATCAGCTGTTGCGACAGCACCCCGGGGTGGCTCTGGGCGCTGTAGCGCAGCAGCTTGCCTTGCTCCCCGGTCTGCCAGCGCAGGCGCAGGTCATGCCAGCGCCGCAGCCATAACACGCCGACCACCACCACCAGCAAGGTGCCGCCCAGCCAGCTGACCAGGGCCGCCGACAGCGGCTGGTCGCGCCAGATCCACCACAGGCCGACGAACAGCAGCAGCGGCACCAGGGATTCCAGCAGGCGCAGGGCGTTGAAGGCCTCGACCCGGCCGTCGGCGTTGTGCAGGGTCAGCAGGCCGCTCTTGAGCACGCTCAGCGGCACCGCCAGCAGCAACAGCCAGGCCAGGTCCCCCAGTTGCAGGCTCAGTTCCCAGTGGCTGCCCAGGGTCTGCATCAGGCACAGTCCGGCCAGGGTCAGCAGGCTGGCCAGCAGGCAGCCGTAGACCAGCACCTGGGTCAGCAGCAGGCCCATGGGCCGCTGGCGCGCGGCTTCATAACCGACGGCGGTGTTGAGGCCGCCGCTGGTCAGGGCCGCGATCAGGTCCGGCAGGGTGCTGAGCAGGGCGAACAGGCCGCGATCCGCCGGGCCCAGCAGGCGCGCCAGCAACACGTTGCGCAACAGGCGCAGGCCGATCATTGCCAGCCGCGTGCCCATGCTCAGGATCAGGTGCCAGAGGTAGCCGCCGCGCTTCATGCCCGGGCCCCTTGCAGCAGGCGCCAGGCCAGCAAGCCCGGGCGGGCGACGCTGGCCTGGCTGACATCGATGCGTGGCAGGGCCAGCCACGGATTGCCCTCGGCCTCGATCAGCCCCGGACGAGTGCCCAGGGCGTAGCGATAACCCAGCTCGGCCACTGCCGCGCGGACCTCGGGGTTGTGATCGCCGTTGGGGTAGCAATACACCCCCAGCGGCGCCTGGCAATGCTGCTGCAGGGCGGCGTGGGAGCGTTGCAGGTCGGCGCGCAGCGCCGGGCCGTCCAGCCGGGTGAGAATCCCGTGGCTGGCGCCATGGGGACCGAAGCGCACCAGCCCCGAACGCTCCAGGCGCTTGACCTGCGCCCAGTCCAGGCTGTGCGGCGGGTGGTCGTCCGGGCAGCTGTCGGCCAGGGCCTGCAGGCTCTGCGGGGCCAGCCCCTTGAGGCGTTGCAGGTACTCGCCCAGCAGCCGGCTGCGAGCGTGCTCGGGGCCGGCTTGCAAAAGCGCCGCGGGCGGCGTCAGGGCCAGCGCCCGCAACTGCGCCAGCAGCGGTTGGGACGCGGCGCTGTCGGCCTGCCGCCACAGGGTTTCGCCGATGGACTCCCACCAGAAGCCCTGGCGGCTGCCGATGAAGTCGGTGGACAGGAAGATGCTCGCCGGCATCTCGTAGCGCTCCAGCAACGGGTAGGCGAGCTCGGCATTGTCGCGCCAGCCGTCGTCGAAGGTCAGGGCCAGCCTGGGCCGCGCGCCACCGGGGTATTCCAGCAGATGCTCCAGGGGCACGCAGTCGAAGTGCCGCCGCAGCCAGCGCAGCAATTGCTCGAAGTGCTGCTGGCCGACGCACAGCGGGGCGCGATGGGGCAGGCTGGCGGCGCTGCCGTCGGCCAGCACCCGGTGCAGCATCAGCACCACGCCGGCGTCGCTCAGGCGCACCCGGGCCAGGCTGTGCAGGTAAGCGTTGCCGAGCAGGCGCTTGAGGGATTGCTTGAGGTTCATGTCAGCGATTCTGTTGTGGGTTCCACAGGGCGTAGCGCCGCCCGCGGAGAAACTGCCAGAGGCCCATGCTCATGCCGGCCAGGGTCACCAGCACGAAGCCGGCGAGACGAAACACCTTGGGCAGGCGCCCGCGCCGGTCCAGCAGGCCCAGCAGCCCGGCGCCGTAACCCAGCAACTGGGCCAGCAGGCACAGGCTGTAGAAGACCCCGGCGTTCCACAGCCACAGGTTGCTCAGCAGCAAGGGCAGCAACAGCACCGGGGCCAGGCGGCGGATCAGCTTGTGGCTGATCAGGGCGATGGCGTAGGCGCCGTGGCGCAGCGGGTTCATCAGCTCACGGCGCTGGGCCAGGCTCTGCAGGCCGCCGACCGTGACCCGCAGGCGCCGGCGATACTGCTTGTCGGCGTCGTCCACGCCCTGGTCCAGGACCTGGGCCTCTTCGACATAGACGATGCGCTTGCCCGCCACGGGGGCGCAGGTGCTGATGAAGAAGTCGTCGTTGACCTCGGCGGGAATGCGCTGGAACAGCTCGCGGCGCAGGGCCAGCAGCGCGCCGTCGGCGGACACCATGCAGCCGGTGCGGTTCTCGGCCTGGCGCAACCAGGCTTCGTAATGCCGGTACAGGCTGTCGCCCAGGCTCAGGTTGTGCCCCGGGTTGGGGATGATCATGTGCCCGCCGCAGGCGCCCACTTGCGGGTCGGCCAGGGGCGCCAGCAGCTTGCCCAGGGTGTCGCCGGACCATTGGTTGTCGGCGTCGGTGAACACCAGGATGTCGTTGCGCGCCAGCTCCACCGCGGTGTTCAGGGCCCCGGCCTTGCCCACCCGGGGCAGGTCCAGGACCACGATCCGCGAGTCGCGCACGGCCAGGGCGGTGGCCACGGTGTCGTCGCTGGAGCCGTCGCTGGCGAGGATGATCTGCAGGTCCGTGGCCGGGTAATCCTGTTGCAGCAGGGTGCGCAGCTTGTGTTCGATGTGCGGGCCTTCGTTGTGGGCGGCGATGATCACGCTGACCGACAGCGGCTCACCCGCCTGCAGTGGGCGCGGACGCACGAACAGGCTGAGCAGGGCCAGCAGCAGCGGGTAACCGACCCAGGCATAGAAGGGCAGGAGCAGGCACAGCCAGAAAAGGGTCTTAGCCACGGTCAGGTCTCACGGCAGTACGGTTGAACAGACCCTGCACCAGGACCACGGCACCCAGGTGCAGGCGCACCCCGTGCAGCAGCCAGAGTTGCAGGACGAACAGCGGATCGCGTTGGCGCCAGCCCTGACGCAGGGCCAGCAGCAGCGGCGCCAGGGCGCCCAGCAACAGACACAGGGCGGCCGCCCCCGGCCGGCCCGCGACCAGGGCCAGCAGCGCCGCCGCGCTGAGCAGGGCGCAGGCCAGGCACAGCAAGGGGAAGCGCAACAGGCGCACATTGAGTCCCGCCGCCTTGAGCAACTGCCCGTGGCTGCCCTGGCGCCAGCGTTCCTTGCCGGCCCATTCGCCCCAGCTGCCTTCAAAGCCCCAGTGCAGCACCTGGGGCTCGGGCAGGCTGATCTGACGGGCGCCGGCGGCGTGCAGGCGCAGGCCGAAATCCTTGTCTTCGCCGGTGCGCAGGCGCTCGTCGAAACCGCCGACCCGCTCGAACCAGGCCCGCTGCAGGCACAGATTGGCGCTGGGCAACCATTGCCGTTGCCGGGCCTGGCAGCCGCCGGCCAGGCTGCGTCGTTGCCAGGCCCGGGCGAACCAGGGCGCGCAGCGCGGCGCGGCGCAATCCAGGGCAAAGACCTCGGCCCGCTGCTCGGCCAGGACCTGCTGCCAGAGTTGCAGCCAGTTGCCGGGCACCTCGATGTCGGCGTCGACAAACGCCAGGCAATCGCCGGTGGCCACCGCGGCGCCGCGATTGCGCAGGGCGCCGATGCCGATCCCCGGGCACAGCAGCACCCGCGCCCCCAGCTCGCGGGCGCGTTGCGGCCCCTGGTCGGTGGAGCCGTTGTCGACCACGATCAACTCGTAGTCGATGGCCGCGACCCTGGCTGCGAGGATCACGCTGTCCAGGGTGCGGGTGATGTGACGGGCCTCGTTGTACATGGGCACGATCACGCTGATCCTTTGCATCTTTGCCTCCCTTGGCCAGGTTTGCATTTATGAGGTGGGCAGCGGATCTGCTTCGGCTTCGAGCCGCAGCACGCTGGACAGGGCCAGGAAGATCCACAGGTACTTGTGGTTGGGCGCGCTGAGAAACAGCAGGAACACCGCCAGCGCCAGCAGGCTCAGGCCCAGGTGGGTGGCGATGTCGGCCTGCTCGCGCTGGCCTCGGGCGAGAAAGCCCTGGCGTGCCCGCTCGAAGTTGCGCAGGCCCATGAGCATCAGCGCCACGAAACTCAAGCCGCCGGGAATCCCCAGCTCGCTGAACAGTTCCAGGTAGGTGTTGTGGGCCCGGCGGAACAGGTCCGGCTCGTTCATGTTTTCCGAGAAGCTGCTGGCGAAGCCGGTCTGCGCGTAGTGGATCGGGAAGGTGCCCAGGCCCGAGCCCAGCAACGGGTTGTCGCGGATCATCTGGCCGCCCACCACCAGGTAGGAGGTGCGCCGGCCCAGGGAGGTGTCCGCCGAATGGGCGCCGGACTTGAGCAGGCTCAGGGACTGGATGCGCGCCACATAGTCCGCCGGCAGCACGGCGATCCCCAGGGGCACGACGATCGCCACGGCGAACATGGCAAACCCCAGGTGCTTGGGCCGCAGGCCTTTGAGCCGGTCGCGGTAGTGCCAGGCGCCGATGACGAGGGTGAACAGCACCACCAACAGGCCCGAGCGCGAGTCGGTCTTGGTCATCCCGGCCATCAGGGTCAAGCTGATGCCGACCCAGAACAGCCGCACCGGCCAATGGGGCGAGCGCAGCGCCAGGAGGATCGCTGGCGACACCGCCATGGCAATCAGCAGGGCGAAGTAGTTGGCGTCCTGCAGCAGGCCGATGGCCCGACCGCCGACCTGGTACTTGGCGGAGATCAGCGCGATCACACAGGTGATGGCCACGCTGACCGCCAGCAGGCGGCAGAGCATCAGCAGGTGGGTTTCCCGGGCGATCAGCAAGGTGACGAAAAACAGCACCAGGCCCACCGCCAGCTCCCGCAGGCTGTCCAGGGACACCAGCAGGTTCTCGCTGTACAGCAGGCTCAGCAGCAGGCACAGCAGGAACGGCCCCAGGGCCCGCCACAGATTGCTGCGCAGGCGGATGTCGGGGATCTGCCGCAACAGCAGCTTGAACAGCATGATCAGGATCAGCGAGGCCCCCAGCAGCTTGGCCCCGGAGAACGCGCTGTCCTTGAACAGGCCCTCGAACGGCACCAGGGCGCAGATCCCCAACAGGCCCCAACCCGGGCGGCGATAGAGCACCGCCAGGCCCACCAGACCGAGCACCACCAGCGGTGCCAGAAACGGCCAGGGGCTGGCGAGCAGCAGCAGGCTGGCAAGGCCCAAGAGGAGGCCGAGAAACGGGGCGGCGATCATACCGGGGTGCTCTCCCTGGCCAGGCGATACAGCTCATCCCAACTGCGGGCCAGGGTCGGCAGGTGATAGTGCTTGCGCTGGGTGACGCGGGCGGCCTGGGCCAGCTCCTCGGCCAGGGCCGGGTCATCCAGCAATTGGCCGATGCGCCGCTCCAGGTCAACGCTGTCCAGGGGCTTGGCCAGCAAACCGTTCTGCCGGTGCTGCAGGACATCGGGAATGCCGCCCACGGCAAAGGCCACCACCGGGGTGCCGGCCTGCATGGCTTCCAGCAGGATCATTGGCGTGCCTTCGGTGCGCGAGCTGAGCACCAGCACGTTGAGGCGCTTGAGCCAGGGCTGCATGTCGTTCTGGTAGCCCGGCAGCAGGATGCGCGCGGTCAGTCCGGCCTCGTCGATACGCTGGCGCAGCGCCAGGTTCTGTTCACCGTCGCCCAGCAGCACGGCCTTGAGGGTGGGGCGCTGGCGGCACAGCCCGATCAGCGCGTCGAGAAACAGGTCCGGGCCTTTTTCCGCACTCAGGCGGCCGACAAAACCCACCAGCGGCGCCGCCTCGTCGCGGCGGATCCGTGTTTCCGGCAAGGGCGGTCCTTCCTTGCTCGCCGGCGGCAGCCGTTGCGGCTCTGGTAGGCCGTTGGCGATCACCCGCAGCTTGTTCGCCGGCACCCCGGCCTGCAGGTGCAGTTGGGCAATGCTCTGGGCCACGCAGGCCACCCGGCGCACCCGCGAGCTGCGGCACAGGCGCAGGCTGATCCAGGTGTAGAGCTTCTGTTTCAGGCTGCGCGGGGTGAAGCCGTGCTGGGTCAGCACCAGGGGCAGGCCCAGGCGCCGGGCGCAGATCCAGGCGAACACCTGGGCCTTGAAGTTGTGGGCGTTGAGCAGCCCCGGCTGCTGCCGCAGATGGCTCAGCAGCTGCTTGAGGCCGTGGCAGTTGTGGCTGGCGACCCCGGCTTGGGCAAAACGCTGCAACAAGGTCTCGGGTGCGTCGATGAACACCACCCGATGCTGCCCCGGGGTCACCCGGCAGTGATCCAGCAGCATGCGTTCGGCACCGTAGAAACCGCCGCTGTGGATCAGGTGCACAACCGGTTGCGCCGCCATGCTCAGGTCGCTCATTGCTTGGCCCAATGCCAGGCCCAGCGCCAGGTCCAGCGCGGGAAGGGGTTGACCGGCTGTTCCGACGGCGCGTTGAGCACCATCAGCACCGGCAGGCCGAGGTGATCGCTGACCTGGGCCGGATGCTTGAAGCGGTGATCGAAAAACTCGTAGACGTACCCCAGGGCAATCGCCAGCAGCAGGCCGGTGAGCAGGCCCAGGGGAATGATCAGCATGGGTTTGGGGAACGCCGCCTCGCTGGGTTCGTAAGGCTGGCTGAGCACCCGGGCGTTGGACAATTCGCCATTGATCAGGCGTTCGCCACGGCTTTCTTCATAGCGCTGGGTGTAGGTGAAGAAGGCCTTGTGCAAGGCATCGATCTCGGTGTCCAGCTGGCGCAGCTTGCTCAGCACCTCTTGCAGGTCGCGCACCCGGGCCTTGTAGTCGTTGATCCGCGCGGTCTTCTGGGCGATCACCGACTGGGTGATCTGCAGGTCGCTGCTGCGCTCGCGCACGCGGTTCTCCACCACCTTGAGGAACTGCGCCCGGGCCCGCACGATCTGCTCGCGCTGCTGCTGCATCGGCACGCTGTCGGCGCGGTAGGTGTCGGCGGTGGTGCCGTACTGGCTGACCAGATTGCTCAGTTGTTCGCCCAGCTGCTTGATCTCGCGATCTTCGTAGGCAACGTTGTCCACGGTGTTGGCGAAGGCGAAGGGGAAGGTGTAGTCGGTGATCCCGGCCTTGCGCGCGGCGGCCAGGTTCTTCTGCAGGTAGTCCAGGCGGCGCTGGTTCTCCAGGGCCTGGTCGCGGTAGCCGTTGAGCGACTGCTCCTCGGTGTTGATGGCGTTCAGGCGGAAGGTGATCTCTTCCTTGGGATCGGAGGCGTGGGCCGCTTCCAGCAAGGCCTGGCGCTTGCCTTCCAGGTCATCCAGGCGCGACTGGTACTGGGCCTTCTTCTGTTCATAGAAGGCTTCGGGCAGTTCGTTGGATTGCAGGTCCTGGCGGTTTTTCAGGTAGTTGGCCAGCAGGCGTTCGACAAAGCGCGTGCCCTCGGCGGCATTGGGGCTGGCGTAGACGATGGAGATCACGTTGGAGCCGGGCAGGGTGCCGATCTTCAGGTCCTTGACCGCCTGCTCGGTGAAGGCATCCAGGCTGGTGTCGCGCACCGGGTCCACGGCCAGGCCGAAGAAGCCGCGCAGCGGGTTGATCACCTGGTTGCGCAGCGGGTCGATCAGGCCATTGCGGATCGGCTTGACGATCAGCCGGGTCAACAGGCCCTCGTTGCCGCCGAACTGGCCTTCACGGCGCAGCTGGTCGATGGTGTCGCGGATCAGCGTGGGCGAACGCAGGATATTGCTTTCGGTTTCCATGTCCGCCAGCGACGGCGGGATGAACTTGTCGCTGTCCGGGGTGAGCACAGTGTTGGCGTCGGTCTGCGACAGTTTCTTGGACTGCACAATGACTTCGGCGGTGATCTCGAAGCTCTGCTTGAGTACCAGCGGCAGCAGCAGCGCAATCAGGGCGAAGCCCAGGAACACCCGCTTGATCAGGCGTCGATTGACAAAGAACACGAGCAGGAACTCGTGCAGGTAGTTTTCGATCTTGGTCATCAAGAGGGAACTCAGTTGTTGTTCGTTTCTTTGTTGTCGACGCGGTAGCCGAAGCTGAACCCGACACCCTGGAACATGATCACGTCCGCCAGCTGCTTGCTCAGGGCCCCGGCCTTGGCCAGGCGGGTCTTGGGCACGTAGAGCATGTCGTCCGGCTGCAGGTAGGCGAACTGCAGGGCCTTGCCGTCCAGCGCCGCATCGGCGTCATAGACCCGGGCTTCGACCTGATTGCCCTTGCGCCGCATGATCACCACCGAGTCCAGGCGCGCGGTGGGGCCGGCGCCCTTGGCCAGGGTCAGGGCTTCGAGCACCGAGATCGGCCGGCGGATCGGGTAGGCCCCGGGCTGGCCGACTTCGCCCATCACGAACACTTCGTTGGCGGCGGTGGTCTTGAGCAGCACGTCGACGCTGACCTGGCCCACTTCCTTGGCGTAGCGCTGGTTGACCAGGGTCTGCAGCTCGCTGAGGCTCTTGCCCTGCAACGACAGGCTGCCCAGCAGCGGGAAGCTGGCGCGGCCATCGGAACCCACCACGATCTCGCGGCTCAGGCCGGTGGCCGGGTTGGTCAGGCTGGTGCGCAGGTTGTCCAGCTGGGCCATGGCGTGGGAGATCGAGAAGGTGATCTGCGGCTTCTTCAGCACCTTGGCGTACTGGGCTTCCAGGGTCTGGCGCGCCTGTTCGGCGGACAGCCCGGCGACCTGGACGTTGCCCACGTAGGGCATGTCGATGCTGCCGTCGGGCAGTACCAGCTTGCTGCCGCCCAGCTCGGGGGCGGTGAGAAAGCTCACGTCCACCTGATCGCCGGGCTGCACCCGGTAGCGCTGCTGGCTGGTGGTGCCGATATGGAAGATCACGTCCAGCACGTCCTGGGGCCGCAGCACCTGTTCGATGGGCATGACCTCGGTGAGCTGGGCCTGGTCGGCCGGGGCGCTGAGGATCTGCACCGGCATCTGCTGCGGCTCGCGGTTGACGCAACCGCCCAGGGCGGCCAGCAGCGACAGGCCCAGCAGGGAGAGTCTTGGCTTGTTCATGGTTACACGGTCCTTGTGCCGGTCAGAGACGGTCATAAACCCACTTGGGCATGTAGTACTTGCGGGCGTTGAACACGCTGCCGATCAACTTGGCCTCGGCCTGGATCAAGCGCTGCGCCGCGGCCTGGGCCACCTCCCAGCGGGTTTCCTCGCTGCGCACCACCAGCACCACGCCGTCCACCTGGGTGCTCAGGGTGAGGATGTCGCCGCTGCTGTACACCGGGTCGCCGTCGATGATCACGAAGCGATAGTCCGCGGCCAGGGCCTGCAACAGTTCCTGCAGCAGTTCCGGGGTCAGGCGCTCGGCGTATTGCTGGCGGCGGCCCAGGGGCAGGAAATCGAAGCCCAGTTCTTCGCTGCTTTCGATGCACTGCGCCAGGAGCGGCGGGGTATCGGCCAGGGCCAGGTCGAGAAAGCCCGGGCGTTCGCCCAGGTCCAGGCGCCGGGTCAGGCTGTTGTCCGAAAGGCTGGTGTCCACCAGCAGTACCCGGCCGCGGCTGGTGCGCGCCAGTTCGCTGGCCATGCTCAGGCTGCTGCTGGTGACGCCGCTGTTGCGGTTGGCCGCGGTCAGCAGGATCACCCGCAGCTCGCGGTCGAGCACGGTGACCGCCAGGTTGCTTTCGCTGGGAGGCTGGATCTTCAGACTGGCTAGGGTTGCTGCCGCCATTTCAACTTGCTCCATGGCCATTGAGGACCTTGAAAGGGGTTTTGATCAGGATCTTCAGGTCGAGCCAGGGGCTCTGCTGGAAGATGTAGGTCATGTCGAGGGTGACCCGACCGTCGAAGTCCACGTCGCTGCGCCCGGACACCTGCCACAGGCCGGTGATCCCGGGGTAGATGCTCAGGCGCCCGAGGTGGTGTTCCTTGTAGGTCTGGGCGTGAAACGAGGTCGGACGCGGCCCGACGATGCGCATCTGGCCCAGCACCACGTTGATCAGGTTCGGCAGCTCGTCGAGGCTGGTGCGCCGCAGGAAGCCGCCGATCCCGGTGATCCGCGGGTCGCGGTCGATCTTGAAGTCCACCGAGTCCGGACCGTGCTTGTTCAGGTGGCGCACCGAGTCCTTCAGGGCTTCGGCGTTGACCACCATGGTGCGGAACTTGTACATGCCGAAGCGCCGGCCACGAAAACCGGTGCGCAGCTGCACGAAGAACACCGGCCCCGGGCTGGTGAGCTTGATCGCCAGCGCCACCACCAGCAGCAGCGGCGACAGCAGCACCAGCAGCAGGGCGGCCAGCAGCGCCGAGGTCAGGCGCTTGCTGCGCGACAGGGTCCAGGGCCGGCCACCTTCGCGGCCGGTGATCCAGCCGTGATGCTGCAGATCGATGGCGGCCTGGACCTTGCGCCGGAACGGGTCGTTGCGCCGGTCGATGCGCGCCGGGGCCGGCACCTCGGTTGCGGGCGATGAGAAGGGTCTTTCCATATCCACCGGGAGTACTTCCATTGCAAAGGGTTGGGTAAAGGGCGCCGGGGCGCCGACTCAGGACCGGGCGCCGCTGTAGTAGCTGCGGTACCACTGGACGAAATGGCCCAGGCCTTCATCCAGCGGCACCTGGGGGCCGAAACCGGTGAGGTTTTCCAGGGCGCTGACGTCGGCACAGGTGTTGAGCACGTCACCGGGCTGCAGGGGCAGGTATTCCACCTGGGCCTGGCGGCCGAGGAGTCGCTCCAGGGTGCTGACGTAGTCCTTGAGTTCCACCGGACGCTGGCCGCCGATGTTGAACAGGCGCCAGGGCGCCATGCTGGTGGACGGGTCCGGTTGCTCGCGATCCCACAGCGGGTCGCGCGTCGGTGGCTTGTCCAGCAGGCGCACCAGGGATTCGACGATGTCGTCGATGTAGGTGAAGTCGCGCTGGTGCATGCCGTAGTTGAACAGCTTCAGCGGCCGCCCCTGGCTGATGGCGTCGGCGAACAGGATCGGCGACATGTCCGGCCGGCCCCAGGGCCCGTACACGGTAAAGAAGCGCAGGCCGGTGGCCGGCACGCCGAACAGGTGGCTGTAGCTGTGGGCCATCAGCTCGTTGGCTTTCTTGCTCGCCGCGTACAGCGACAGCGGATGGTCAACGTTGTCGCTGACCTTGTACGGGGTCTGCTGGTTGGC
>Ga0194135_10000618_pt1 | contig 20991 bp, 18 predicted proteins | sample LitLau_LLRF_2013_FD_134024 | JGI IMG/M metagenome (GOLD analysis project Ga0194135, IMG submission 134024) | Freshwater sediment microbial communities in response to fracking from North America - Little Laurel Run_MetaG_LLRF_2013 (version 2) | ecosystem: Environmental > Aquatic > Freshwater >...
CAATGGAGGTGTCCCCAGCAAATCACAAATCTCCCGCCAACTTTGTCTCTCCTGCTTCATCACTGCTTCTCCCTTCCTGCATTTGTATTTGTAGCAATACAACAAAAGTTCACTCGGTTCACTCAAAGCTATGACTCAAAGACAAGCATGACAGGCGGCTCGACGACAGTCTTAACTTCTTCGCAGGGTTTGGAATACGAGGTCAACAGTGGATATTAAATAGATGATAATAGACAAAGACAAAGTAAGTTTGAGCAGTATATATTGACTTATCTTGTTTCCAACATATTTCTCCGCAGCAATTGGCGGTATCAGAATAATAACGGATAGTAAAAGGTAAGGTGCAGCTGGTACAGGCTAGTTTCACAGTGGGTGTGCCGCATTTATTGTCTGAAGTAAGCAGTAGGTGAATATTTTCCGGCGATCGGTTGGCCTGCAGCAATTAATACATATTTGTATTTGTATTTATCTAGTTATCTATAACTTGTTAAAGAGAAAACATTTGTGACACAGGTACGAGGAGTTGGAAAGCTTTAATATGTCCCGTGAGGAAATTCCAGCTGGTGTTGTAGCTGATGGCGATACAAAAGAAGAAAATCGGGCACCTGAGTCATTTGAAGCCTCTGTGGATTTCTCAGTGTCGATTCCTGCCCCTGACACTGAACAAGTGGATAAAAAAGGAGTCTGTTTAGATAGCAATGCTACACTCATGGAACGCAAGCGATCAGTGGATGCGTTCTTTGGACCACCTCCAGCTCGATGGTGTCAAAACTCAATTCGGGAACGACGGGGTTCTATTGGAAACAAGAAATTTGTTTTTATCGATTTAAGTGGAACATTACATGTTGACATGTTGGCGACTCGACAAGCGGTAGAAGCTTTGAAAATGTAATACTACTTACAGTATTTAGAATTGATTAATCGTGATAAATTATTTTCGTATTCATCGATTTGAGTTTGTTTCAACTTTGAACGATCAAGGTTACGTGTAGCTGGATTCAAGGTTCTATTTCTGACCAACACAACGAGGGAATCAAGGTCTCGAATTTACAAAAGGCTCATTGAGATTGGATTCTCGTTAAATTTGGAAGAAATTTACACCTCGCTGAATGCTTCACGGCGATATCTTGAGGAAAATAGTACGTCAAGGTCTATTACTTAATTGTTCCTAATTGTGTGAAATATGATTTTGTACATTATTCTAGTTTTCTGTTGCGTTGTCATACTTCATACTTGTCACATCCTGTGCACCCTCACTTTTTTCTGCTGTTTGAACTGCTTACCCATTAGTTTTGCTCTTTTACTCGTGATATTCCGCTTTCTTCTATTCACTGTCAGCTTTCTTGGAAGCTCAATTGTCTATATGATCTAAAGCATAATGCCGTCTTCTTGTTTCAGATTTAAGACCATTTTTTATGGTTGCTGATGAGGCAATGGAAGATTTTCAAGGAATTCCTACAAACAACCCGAATGCAGTTTTAATTGGGCTTTCATCTTCTCATTTCAATTACGAAACAATGAATGAAGCTTGGAGGTAAGTTTTCAATCAAATAGTAAGTTCAGTGCGGTAAAACACTTCTTTACGAGTTGAATGTTGGTATTAGACTTCTGTCACTTCCGGACACACAGTTGCTAGCAATTCATAAAGGCCGAGATTTAAAAGTTTCTGACGGATGGAACATTGGCCCGGGAGCTTTCGTGTATGCTTTGGAAACAGCAAGTCAGAAGAAAGCAATTGTTCTAGGCAAACCAGAAAAAGAATTCTTTGAATCCGCTATGCGCTATGTTGGATGTGAGGACGTAATGGATGCAGTAATGATTGGGGATGTATGTACTGAAGTTGTGCAGTGTTGTTAGTTGAGATGCGGGAAGCATAAAGTACATATACTAACCGATTTAATGCTTTTGATGACAGGATGTTCGAGATGATGTTCTTGGTGCTCAAAGCATCGGCATGACTGGAATATGGGTTCAAACGGGGAAAACATCAGGGTTGGGTAAAATTAATCCCGACGAACTGGACTTCGCAGTACCTGATTTTGCAGATGCTGTCGCATTAATCCTGGATAAATCTTCCGACACAACTCCTTTCGCAGGCAGCAGTACAGATTTTAGAGTGATGGCCGATGGCCTAAAGTACACACATTCAAAGTCTGATAATTTTTTATCGTTGGATTGAAAAGCTAGTTATGGTATGTTAGGGATGAAACCAATGATGAGCTACAGACAGTCATCAAAATATCGTAATATGAACTTTTTGTAATAGGAATGAAACTACGAGATTTGTAGATTTAGATTTTTAGAGTTTTAATAAACATACAATTACATATTGAAGACGTTTTTTCTTATTAAGATTATAAGTGCTTCATCAGTTACAAATTTAGCACCATTATCTAGTCACTGTAGTAAGAAGGTTGCCATAAAGTATCCTATCGAGGCCTTAAAATGACAACTATGATCACAATAATAGTTATATTCCGATTACGAAGCACGCTCGCATGCAGGGTAAAAGTAATGAAAGATCTGGAATGTATATAATACGCATAATATTTAAAAAATTAATTACTAGTGATTGATTATAGTCTCGAAACTTTGTATTTTTCCACGGAGCTTGTAATATCACGTGCATACTATCTTGCCATTTAACAGCCATATATATTCATTGACATAATTTTGACATGATGTATATTTTTCAGCGCTCAGCTGCCTCTAAAGCACCACGTTTTAGTTTTGTGATGCGACAAATTGGTCTATTGTGATCGTCGATGATCCAATCGTTTCGTTGTCGAAGCTTGGGCTTCTTGTCATTGGGACGGTTGTAGATACCGTTGGACATGTGGAAATGTTATCTTCATGTTCACGAGCATGAGGAGGAATGAATGTTAAGTAGTTATGAGCATCTACTTGACTTCTACCCATGATACGAATAAGATTTCTGTGGACTGATACTTTCACAGAGGGTTGGTACAGTAATTCGCCGTCACAATTCCAGAGGCTGCGGGTTTTTAATTGATCTTTGGCATCGCAACTGCATGCGCTTGACACAGAAACGGATCCAATTTCTGTCGAAATGGCCTTCATGTTATTGTTGCAACATTGGGTTGGTGTGAATACGAATTCATCCACCCGATATCTTTCCACAAATGGCAGGGCAAACTAAAACATAGCAAATCGTCTGTGTAAAATTATATGCCTTTTTCACCTATTTCATCATTGTACCACGTAGCACGTTGCCCAAAAGGACTTACCGCTCTGCGACTATCGCCAGCTAATCTCAATAAATATCTTAGATGATTGAGTCGAGAAGCTTTTCGAATGACGATGAGTTCCATGTGCCCATCTGACAAGTGAGCAAAAGGTGCCATGCCCATGGGCGTCAGAGGACATCGCAGGCTTATGATGGCACCCGAGACTCCAATAAAATGCCCTTCCACTCTTTTCCACTCAGAACTTGTCTTGGATTCATTTGCATTGCAATCTTCACATCCTTTTCCTCCACCGCATTGTGTAGGGAGTTTCCTATTTTCGTCTGTTGATATTTTCATATCAATGCTACCTTCGTAAGAGAAATGTTGTAGAAATTTCCGAAAACCTTGAAGTAGCAATGATTTGATATAGTTAACATTAATTTCGAATCAGATGCAGAACAGAGAAATGTCACAGACGCAAAAATAGTGCATTACAGACCTGCGTAGTCGTATCTACGAGGACCCATCCATCTCAACTCCTCTGATTGTAACATGATATCTGCCAGATAGCCGTAAGACATTTGTCCGACTATGAATTTAATTATTTCTCCAGTATGATTTTGCACAGCTGCCACATCCACTGAGAGCGATCCTCCTAGCACTATATGTATGATTCCAGTAACCGGATCGTCTGTTCCATGAATAGTGTACACACAAGCATTTGTTGACCCTGCACCTATCACTCCGACGGGGATGTTCACTGGTCTTAAATCAGACTCTGAAACGGACTCGGAGCTTCCTTGGCGGCCGGAAACTCGGCAGAGTAATCCACTCACCTGAAATTTTTAAATATTCAGCAATTAGGAAAGCAACCAACAAGAAGCAGACATACCGCAGCAGGAGTAATCAAATATCATTCTTCATTCTGCTACTACTACTGCAAAATAAATCAACGTACCACTTCGCAAACAGTTCCATCTCCACCGACAGCTATGACTCCATCAAAACTTGCAAGCTCATCGTCCGACATACTTTTTAATTTTTCAGTAGCATGATTCCTTCGTTCGGTAAAAATCACAGTTCGCTTTACTTTGCACAACTCTAGGATAGGTTCCACGAGATCCTCATAAATACTCACTGCTTTTCTCTTACCCCCGTAAGGATTGACGAAAAATAGTAAATTTTTAGGTCTTCCTTGGACCTCTGTAACCATCAAAAAAATTGATTAATATCTGCGTTTGTTCTACCTATCTGGTTCTGACATGTATAATAAATAATCACCATTCAAGAGTTCTTGAATCGTGTTGAACCATTTGTTGAGCACAGAATAGTCCTCATGGTGCAGATTTAGCGTAATTTTCCTCCACTTATCAGAACTCGTCTTCTTTTGAGCATAATGTAGGGAAATACATTGAAAAGAGTTGTTGCAAGTTTTGGAATTGGTTTTGGGTTTGAGCAGATTTGGCAGGCAACATGGAGGCTTGATCTTCTTGTAGTCTCCAGTGGAGGAACTGGAAGTTATGTATTCCAGACCAAGGACGTCTTTGAGTTTGACATTAATCCATTCTGACATATCCTCTCCTCCTATTGCATTCATACATTTGTTAATGTTAATTGTCAATGTAACTCAAGTTTGACTTTCTCTACATCTGTTCAAGATTACCTTTTCGCTGCGGACACCATGCTATTTGGTGACTAAAAATAAATACTGAATAAGGTTGTGATGAGACAATAAAAGTTTCTTTCAGGATTGGATTCTGCTGTCCCATTCTAACGCGTCGAGATCTCTGAAACCAAATGACTATGACTATGGATAAATCTTCCTTCCTGTCGGCAATCGAGAAATCGGCTCTCCACACGTTATTCCATTGGAGTGGCTATCGTTTGTGAGATTGGCAAGGTTAATTCTTCTGACGATCACTCAAGATTATCCATATAGTTTAGCTGAATTGTGTTCCTAACATTACTCTCTTTCCTTCCAATTAAGAGTGCATGCTGTAATTCAGATAAAACAAAATTTTGTTTAGAATTTTTTGTGCGAACGCAGATTTATTATGCTAATTGAAAGAATTTTATCTAATAGAATGATTACAATTGAATTTAGAACTAAACAGAAAACTAATTATTTATACCAAGTAGATTAACTTTGACACTCTCATGCACCGTGAGAAAGAAACACAAGTTTATGTGCCACCATAGAGATATTTGCTTCTGTGCGTGGATATAGTTCTCTCATAGTCTCATCGTTGGTTTTACAGGAGATGCAAACAGAGCAATTCAGAGAAACATTTTAGACTTTTGAAATCTTCATGCGAACATGCGAGTGTGTTAAATTGATAGCGTTGCTTTGTTGTAAGAACAATAATTTCACAGTTAATGGCTTAAAATGTCAAGTTCTTTTGTTTAAGTGTGCTACTTTAAGGTTTACATATAACCTACTTCTTCCAAAAATGTGATCAAATTTTTAGTCCATTTTTGCTTGATGAGATTTCGCTTTTATCGATTCTTTGATAATCAATGAATTGCTTACTATTTGTACAATACTTATTCAGCTAAGGTTTGATTGGACTTTAATTCTCTTTTGAATTTGATGAGTTTGAAATGGGTTATTCACTGTATCTGACATTTGTTCAGTTATGCACAGCATTACTTTAAAATTTTAAAATTTGAATTAGACAATTGTTTATATACATGAAGTCAAACGCAATGCAAATGATTAGATTGTATGAATATTACTAAATGTATTTGAAGAAAGAAAACTGACCTTCAATCTGCCTCTTTAGGGATAAAATAATCTCATATTATGTGACGATTTACAGAAAGAATTTAGCTTAGTTTTAAAAAATTTAGTGTTTACAACAACATTGCCTTAAAATATTCCGGCCATCGAATTGTTAAACTTTAAAAGTTTAAAAACTATTTTAACACAAAGTGAATATTTCTTCGCTTATTTCAGCCTTTGTCAATCAGGTAGCAATGAAGGTAATTGCACAACACACTTTAAAGGGTACAGTTCTAAAGATGCAAAGACTTGAAGGTGAATGAGTGAAACTTGCAACATGAATCTTGACTAAAAACAACCCTTCTGTACATTACACACAACCCTTACAGAAAATATAGTCAAGCAAAGAAATCCCCATTCTTTTTCTGAGTAGCAAGAAGTTTGCCAAAGCAGTAAAGTATATAATCTGGTTTTGAGGTGACTTGAGAATCACGGTATCTTCATCAGTATGAGCCTAGCAATGATAGTTAGTATAAGCAAGTCCAACCGAACACAATATGCATACATGTATGAGTTTCCCCAAAAATTAAGGTAAGATACCATAATACTATTACAATTACTCGTCTGTAAAGCAGAGGAAGCAGAAATATGCAAAAACGTGTGTTGTGTTGAACATTTGCAAAGGGTAAATGCAACTCAGCACTCAGCTCTGTATAAAATCTGAAAAAATTAAATTAAGAAAAACTGGGTTTTCCTACACTACCACAGGGCAATATTCTGATTCCAAGAAGTCCAGTGAATGGACAACTCATGTGATTTAATCATTTACTTGAGTTCTTCACATGATTCTTATTCACATGCATAAGAACGGAGGAAGATAAAATATAAGAAGCTCGATCATGTGAGTTTCATGCTCCCGTTTCCCGTGTAATAAAGTTCCCGATTCTAACCCATAATGTATATGAAAAAAACTAAGAAGTTAAATAAGAAGCCTAATGATGACCAGTAAGCTTTTGTCAATCTACCCTTAAGCCTCTTAAGTTGGTAGGCTGGGCTGATATGGCTTTTCCCAAACTGATTATATTGGATTGTAAAAAGAAACAATAAAATGCATTTTAATATGCTAAGGCGTACGACAAAATCTTTTTCTATAAGTGCACTCCAGCGTAACTGTTGCAGTGCTGTTCGCTCTTGCTATATAGTTTTTGGTGGTGGAGGGATACTACTAAGCTGCGAAAGAGTGATGTAAGTGATATCTTCCTATCATGAAGTGTGAAAGATTGCAACACTTAAAATATATTTCTGAACTACAGGCTGTATGTATAATACCACATACCACGAGCAAGTGTACGCACAGTTTAAGTGTATGAAGCATGAATAAGTTCTCAAGTGGTCAACATTGTTAGTAGTAATGGTGCGATTGGTGCGAATGAATTTTCTTGTGTGTATTTTGATATGTTGGAAGGTTACGCAAAATTTCAGCTGTTAAATAAGATAATTTGCACTGTAGTAAGCAGTGATACATTTTATCTGCATTCCATTCATAGATTGCTTTCATGTATGTCTCAATATTTATGCACCTTCAGTTTCTGTGTGATCGGAATAATTTGTACTTTACCTTTAAACTTATATTTGGATTTAAGGATCGATTCTCTAAAAAATCATTGAGCTCTGAAAAATTGAGTTACCTACTATGAATTAATATGATGAAAGGGGATACAATCCTAAAATTACCAATAGCAGATTCTTGATTACCACTAGCTCTCATTTTTAATTCTTTTTAATTCACAAGTAAAAATATCAACGAACATTCAAGATATGACCTTCAAACCTTAATGTTCCAAGTAAAAACGCATCACAATGTACCCTATACTTTACTGTTTAGTATTATCTGAGAGAACAGTAAATTTTTGCATGTAAGCTCATTTAATGATTCTGGGAATCCTTCCTGCTGCCATAAAACTCGTAAAGCTTTTAGAACAACAATCAACAATAGCATATACACCTGCACAATTTAACATACTAGCTAGCTTCGCAAATCAGTAATGAACTTGAAGACGAAATTTTAATTTAGCATCTAAAAACTTTATCTCTTCTCTAACAATGCATGCACAATAGATCAATCAAAGTCAAGTTATAACTTACCTTTAACAAGTGATAACGTAAGATTGACGACTTTCCGAATCCTTCGGAGTTTCCGGTTGCCAGTGTGTTATTATAGTTTAAGAGTATTTAACAACAATATAATTATGTATCCGGGTAGACAGATTACTTCATTATTATCTTTTGATTTCGATAGTTTAAGTAGAACAACCAGACCAAAGACTTATTATTTCAAGAAACATGACCTGAATCAATTTGTTAATTGTAGCTGTTGTATTTGACGAAGATAGTACGACAGAGCTTCTTGTTTCGACTGTATGTAAAACCGCAAGTTTTAGAAACTTCTCTTCCCGTCATTATTATCTCAGGTTAGATAAGGGAAGGTTGAGTTAATATGTTTCTGGGCACTTATTATCTCTTTAGTCTTGACGGACTAGTATTTTATGTAAATTAAAGATTTTTGAGATCCAATACAATACAGCAGTTTGCAATAAATTATTAGTGAGATTCACTAACATACTTTAAGTCTGCTCTGTGTACACACTATTATGCATAATTAATATCATAGAAATTTTTGAAATATTACTGTAATGTCTTCTTATAGTTGACTTATATTAACTCTATTCAGTAGGACTATCTCAAATAGACTCCTCTCCGTACGAATAAACTCTTCTCTGATTAAACTTAACATTTGGTATTACCTTTAGAACAATCAATTACAGAATAAATTGCGGTAGCTAAGTCTCATTGTGTATTAATATAGTACCATTTTGTTAGCTTGTTGTATTATTTAAAATAATTTGTCTCGGAATGTGATAGCACATTGTATTTTAATTTTAAAAAGAGAAATTCTTCCTGTATTCATTTCCACACTGAATAATTTTGATTTAAAAGCTTTATATATGTTGATTGCTCTTCTCTTCTTTGTATTTATATGTATATGTATATTATATTTAAATAGGACAATGGATAGTTAGCTCATTGTTTCCGGACACAGTTTAATAGCAGTTGTATTTTCCACGGGAATTTTTATTTTGTCTTAGTACTGCTGTGTCCTTCTCTTTACTGTGAAAGGGATGTATTTACAATAAATACAATATTAATCGTGTATCAAAATATTTCTCACAGGAACTGCAGTTTGAACTAAAGGTGGATGTAGTATATAAGAAGACGAGAGATTTGACCGTTCTAGTCTAACGGTATGCTGAAGTGCATGTGTGTCAAAATAAAAGAATGAAAGGGTTATTTGGTGTGAAGAACAGCCTTTCTGGTCTCTCTGACAGTTTCATGTTGCAGTTCTCTCTGCACATTTCGCTTACGCATATTCACTTGGCCCACTCTCTCCAGAATCAGCTTTTAACTCCTTCCTCTCTGTCCAGCAATCAGCTTAAGGGCTTATCATTATCATCGACATATACTCTAAAAGTCTTTACTATACTCTATGCATACACAATGTGTTGAAAAGTATTAAATTGCTTAAATTACAGTCATTATACAGTTGCTTTCATTACTTTTCCTCTTGATAATGATAATACTCTACGAAGCTGCTTCACAATTATGCGAAATGCGATGGAAAGGAACATTATCTCATGTACATCAACTTTATCGTAATTCATAACTATAAGTATGGAATGTAGGAATTAACGTCACCTGTAATCAGCATGGGGTATTAAAGTGTAATTTCCTAATATGGGAGACTAGCTCAGTAGTATATTAACTGCTCTAATGGTCAATTACACAGATACATCCAAAGTTCGAACTCTATATTATATTCTGTTCAGTGGGGCTGCAATGATTACTTGCACAACGTCAAGTCTCTGAAATTGAATCATACATTTTATTCCAGGATTTAAATACATGAAATTTGCATTGCTCATGGAAAACGCTAACTCTTGGGTAGAACTGTCCAAATTGCACTACAATGTTCTACGACTTCAATCGAAGATTATGTTGGATAGAAGACAGCGAAGAAAATTGTTAGTATATTAAAGAATAGTTCGAAAAATAAGTGAAAATAATTCTATTTGAGTATTTTAAAGGTTCCAGTTAGCGAGTATGCTTCCGTTTTAAATTCAAAATTGCTCCTATAAATAATTGACAACTAGAAGATAGTCTGCCCAGAGAATTATTGCAATTTATCTTACACGGAGTCAATCATAACGTCATCGCTTCAAAATCGTTCAATTTTAGTAAACGAAGAAAGTAAAGAGGGGTTTGATAGTTCATATGATTTCATGAGTGTGTGTAGTGAGAGAAACAGAAAAGCAGATGAATATTTGAGCATGTGAATATATTGGTGCTTGTTAGCTCCAAGCAAATTATCCGTGTTGAGCACTCTTATGCTATTTGCATTAAGCAAGAGTATCGATTTCTCGTCGGACTCTCTTGAGCAGTTTGCAGAATACGAGAGCTCATAGTTGCCTGCAAGCTTTGAATGGAATTATGGAATTTACATGGATGTACATGTAGAGTTGTAAAGTAATCTCAACAAGATAATTTCTTGCTGCTGAAGCTCAGCTCTTCACGTACTGACAAAAATCTGCGAGATTGATCATAACTCTCGACAGTTCCACATTGTAGTCGTGTTTACAAAAAATCGTCTTTATTTGCTTATTTTTATTCATGTTTGACTTATTTTTGTCTGTATGGTCTAGTCATAAGATCTGATGATGATGAACTGGAATCAGGAGTTGAAAATTAAATGTTCACTTAAGGCTTTCGTTTGCAAGTTTACCAGAAAGACAATTTAATTGGATTCATATTACGCATTTCGATAATACATTCATTGGTTTAAGTCTTAAAGGACGGAAATGGATTGCGCATTATGTATTTTTCATAGTTACATTTGATTTTATAAGTGTCAACCGGTTTGAAAAACTGTAGATTCCACATTCCATATGTAACATGAGAATTTACTATATACTACGCATGGCTTGTGAATGAGGTATATGAAACTTTATACTATCCTCCACAAATAAACAATTAAATCAAAACCTATGTAATATTTAAGGTTAGTATATCATTGAGTACTCGATTATTAAAACATATATAAATGAAATTCATATAAACTCTTACTAAACACATTAAATATTGTTCACATCTTACAAATGTAAAGAAAGACTGACATGTGCGAAAGCACAACTTAATACACAACAAAGTTTATGTAGCCAGAAAAATAAAAATCTGTGAGCTTGAACCGAAATATCTCCGGATAATTTTCAAGTAATGAATTACAGGACTGAGGACGGTTAAGCTGTCAATTCATCAGAAGTATTGTACACATTGTTTTAACCTACATACAAAATGAAACACTATAATACATCCAAAGATCTTAACCGAAGGCAAGAAATCATTTCTGCATTGAAACATAAATAAATCATGTCTACAGTAATATTAATTAATACTTCCACAATATCGTAAGTGGCTACACTCAATCTCGACAACATTTATAAAATACTCTATGAACAAAACAAAACAAAAACACTAAATTAAATTCTGGGAGACAAGTCTATTTTAAGGTTTAACTTTAATGGTCCACGGTCTACTTTAGCTGGAAATGTAGAAAAGGATAAAAAATATACCAGTCATATTTGCGACATTTCGGAGGCAGAGCATCAGAAATATTCTCTGTGCCTGCATACCTAACATTTTAATGAAGGAAGAAATCTGAATTTATTAGCAAGCTGATAGTGCGGTGATACTTCTAATGCACTCTCTCAGCAGGAAGCTTGAAAGTAATTAGTAAGCTGCATGTAATATCACGGCTCAGTTACAGTTTTCTACACCTCTTAACATTAACTGCAGAATAAATTAATTGGATCAAGGCTAAGTATTGTCTTGTGGGTACATATTTCTAGTTTAAGTTGCTTGCCAAAACATAGTGAATGAAGTTCATGTAATGTGTTTAGTCCTCAAATATGGCTCTAAGGCTTCTGTTCCATGAATGACACTTTACTGACTACTGAAAGTTGCTTATTTGATGTGTAATTACATCTGTGGAGGATACGATGACTTGTGACCATGGTCTCTGTAGACTGGAGAAGTCTGCCCGACAAATTGGGGATCATTATTACTGGATACTGATTGTTCTTCTTCGTGTCCATTCATCCCTGAGAACCCACTACCTGCAAATGGTAAATTTACATTGAAACATGGTACATGAAGAGATTCTTCTTATATAGGGGATAGGTACAGCACCTCTTCGTAGTAAAAGGTGAACACTGGCTCCTCCCGTTTTGATGAGATGAATAGCTTGGGAATGGGTCATGCCTTGTGTATTTATTCCGTTTATTTGCAAAATCTGATCGCCCACCTAAAAATATACCATTCTGGTATATTAACCAATTCTGAATTTCGATCGTCAATTGAAACACGGTGCATACCTGCATTCTTCCATCCATTGTCGCTGGTCCATCTTCAGCCAAGCGGAGAACAAATAAGGGCATATTTTGAAATTCTTTTCCACCACGAATTGAAAATCCAAAACCTCTGGCACCCCGACTTAACTGTACTGAGAAAACTTGTTCCACACTTTCAGTGTAACTTGATGAGCCAATGGAGCTAAAACAAGACACTCTCATGAAAATGATGGTTACACACAATTACGTTAATTCGAAGTGTAAACCTACTTTGATGCGAAGTGGATTGGTTGGCTCACTGGGTGAATGAACGCAGTGCCAATATCATAACCGTGACTATCTTTCAATCCTAAATTTTCTAAATCTGAAGTTATCATGTTTGCAGGATTACTTGGAGACAACTGGGGCTGATTTTGCAACGGAATGTCATTATTACTGACAGGCAAAACTGTAAGCGTCAATAGGAGCCCGGAATCCTTTATAAGTTGAACAACCTGACTATGGTGAAGTTGAGAGATTTCTGTTTGATTAACAGCGAGTATTCTGTCTCCGACATGAAGTTGAGTACATTTGTCAGCGGGACTGCCTTCGACAATGCGCCCTGTAGGTTCAAAAATTGTTCAAAAATTAAGACTAATGTTTTGAAGTAGGCTATCAGCGATCAGTGCAATATCTTACCTATTGTTGCGCCTGCTTTTGAAGCACTAGAAATGATTACAAATCCAAATCCTTCAGTTGGCTGTCGCTTGAGAGTCACATGGAGAGGAACACTGATTGCAGGAGAATGGGATGGAGATCCTACTCCTTCAGAGACTGGAGGATTATTTAAGTAAACTGGTCTGCGGATTGTGAGTCTAACTCTATGGGCTGATGCAGCTCGGGCCATTAGTTGAACAACGGAATGGTGAGATGCTCCGATGACTGATATACCATCAACTGCGATTAGCTGGTCATTGGTTTGGAGTCTGCCATCCAATGCAGCTGCTCCTCTAGGAACAATATGGCCAACTGAAACCTGGGACCCTTCTTCTGTTCCACCAACGATTCTGAATCCGAACCCTTCTTGGCGTCGCTGAAGTTCTATTGTCGTCTCGACCCAATCTCTGTTAAAAATTAGAATCAAGACCGAGAAGCGATTAGGATATACAAAGCCTGTCAAAAGTCCTGTTGCTCAAGTTAGCTTACCTAGAGATAGCCCCGTGATTAATTTCTGAATTTTCAGAGGGAATATTTGTTGGTACTTTGGGTGATAATGGAAACCGATCTGGTGGGGCAAACCCATGAGAGTTTTCTAGCGTCAGTTGTGCAGGTTGATGGAACGATACGTCTCCATTGTAAATTACACTGTGGCCATTGTATTGTCCCCCATTGTCGAATACTGGAGTTTTTGGCCTATCTGGAAGACTATCCCGTAATCTTGGTCTTCCTCGTCCTAAGTCTGCGGTTGGAGTTTTGCTTCTTGGAGACATTCCAGAACGATTAGTTGGCATTTGAGAGTCTGTATAGTTGGAGGATGGAATAGGACTGAACTTTTGATTATAAGATTGCTGAGTATGAATTCTTTGGATTGTTAACGATGCATCTCTTCCCAATGGAAAGTCTTTCAAAATTTGAACTACTTGAGTGTGACTGAGACCTCTGAGATCGATTCCATCAATTGCTATTAAACGATCTCCTTCCTCAAGACCTCCGCAATGAGTTGGGTCCAATACCTTTTTCACCTAAACAGTGATTCTGAGATTACTTAAAGAACGGTTGAGCTTTTTAAAGAAACATATTACCTTTTGTCCAGTAACGCTATCAGCTATTGTGAAGCCGAATCCAGCAGTTCCTTTGACAATTGCTACAGTTAGGAATGTTCCTGTTTCAATTGGAGGGAGTTTGGACGAAAAGGTCTTCTCAGATCTTCCGTTAGTAGGGGAGTCTAGTAAAAGATCAACACTTGCTGGTCTGCCAGTAGTCGACTTCCCGTAACCGATCCGATCCCCGGATAGTTCAGGAAGTGAATGGGCTGAATGCGCTAAGCTGTCTGGTGTCGAAGGCCTGCCCATCCAATCAAGTTGTCTGTTGAATTTAAAATTGATGACTCTTCATAAAAGAAATAATCGGAATAATTGATGATGACAAACTCAGTTTGGGAAACATACCTTTTATCTCCATTGTCAATTGGGTTAAAAGGAGCTACAGCGACTGTTGTTACTATTTCTGTATTAGGGTCTGCGGGGTCAAATGGTAGAGGGTAACCTCTACACACTTCTAAATGAACGTCTTCTCCTGGGGCAATGCTTTGAAAAATTGACACCATTTCCTGATGAGTATATCCGAGGACACATCTTCCGTTTACCCGAACGAGAACATCTCCAGTCCGTAATTTTCCATCCCTCCATGCAGGCCCGTCAGCAACAACAGACCTTCAGATACATCAAATAGTTAGAAAGCTAAAACTAAAAGGTAACTGATATTTTAAACGAGTTTAGTTTCCACATCCTTACTTAATTTGTAAAAACTCATCTAGTCCATCGTCATCATCACCGCCCACAATAGTAAATCCTAAACCTCGAGAAGACTTCATAAGAGCAGTAGAAATTCTTTCTCCGATAAGTTGAGAGGGATCGCGCGTAAAGAAGCGCTGTGAAGGTCTTTCTGCGCCCTTCACCCTCAGTCCATTTGAACTGCTCATATTTGGCATCGCTGAATAATTTACGTGAGGTAAAGCTGAGTGACTGTCATTTGTGAGCTGGTCAGGAGGTAAGTCGACAGGAGTCTTCCCTCGAGGAACTGATAATCTGTTTGGATTGACAGGCTTGGGATTTGGAGGGGGAGGGTTTGCACTGGAGTATCGAGGAGGAAATTGATTTTTAGGAGGTCCAATATGTTGCCTCATTGCGTTTTCACTACTCTCATTCGGAGAGCCAGGTAAGCTTATCTTCGATTGCTTGGCTTGTATCACGGGATTCTCAAATTGAGTTCTTCGATTGACATGATCAATGTAATAGGTTCCATAATGCGGATCGTCGATTCTTTCCCAACCAAACGGAAGTTCATTGTCTTCACAATCTTCCAATGTCATTTTTTGAACTCTAGATAATCTAGGGTCCAACCAATGCGATGTCCCAGTATTGTGACTAAATAAATAGTTTGAAAAATATAGGACTTCCAAAAATATACCCAAACTCACAAACCACATACACACCAACTTACTCGATAAAGTACACTTCTCCCTTTTCTGTATACGCCATTTCCCAGTTGGATGGAAGAGGGCCAAGCTCATCATCTGGAGGTTGATATCTGGGAGAGTAAGTGACTGGAACAGAGTGAGTTGGACTATTAACGTTGGAAGATGACGGTTCATCATTGTCCCCAGCTCCTAGAGCTTCAACATTTGACCGATTTCGACGTCGTTTTCCCTCAGAACTTGGATGCATCCCAGGTAAAATTGCTCCCTTTGAGGATTCTGTTGGCACCCCTTGACCTCCTTGAGAAGGTCCTCCTTGAGAGTTCATAATTCGAGATTGACTTGCCCATGGCTTTGGCGTTCCATAATGGTTTCCTGTGGATAAGAAGAAGAAGCGGATTTAATATACACGAACTAGCTGACGCAGATGTGTGAATCTAACTGACAATAATAAGCTTTGAACAAACAAGCAGGCTTCCCTCAACAGATCTCACTTTCGATTTCACACAAAATGTTTATTTAAAAGGATGAGCGAATACTGTATGCGAGATCAACTAAGAGTGTAAAAGGGCGTCTTTGACGTTAGTGTAAACTTCCGAAATGTTTAACAACTAACAAGTTTCAAAAACTTACCAGCATAAACTCCGCTTTCTAATAGACTTCCGTTTCTTTCTAACTCCATGAATTCTTCCGGTGAGAGGAAAGTATAATCTACGCCGTTGATTTCACCAGGTCTTGGTTGTCTTGTAGTTACTGGAACTGTTCTGAGGTACAAATTGTCTCGAACAACTCCTTGTAGTGCATGGTCCACTGAGCCTTTCTGAAATCTTGTGTTCAGGTAAGAGCGCAGTTCTGGTCCTAAGCTCCCTGCAGGTCAAAAATCGAAAAATATGAAAACTTTACCCGACTTCTTCTAAAACTTGTGAACTTTGAAGTAACTCTTAAATTCAAGTGACAATAATAGCAATGCTTATTTGCTTGAAGCAAATGTCAATGCGAGTTATTGTCTAAAAATTCAATGCCAGAAGGAACGCTTTCTAGCATGCTTTCTTTAGATTAAGCGTAGCTAGTGTGCACTTTAATGATGACAAGAATTATGATGAATGGTGGAAGTTGCAAAGTTCGTGTCGTTATCAAAGTTGCAGTCAGTGTCAGTTAGTGAATTTATTGACAGGAGGTTTAGTACATAGTGTAGTATGCATAGAGTAAATAGTGAAACGCTTACCTCTCGGAGCAACAGTGAGAGTGACTGAATTCCCACGAAGACAATGATGGAGCAAAGATAAAACATCAGCTTGGGTATAGCCAGCAACCTAATTCATGAAGAACGAGTAATTGTGATTAATTAACACTTCCTAAAGGCACAGTTCTATACTATTTTGAAATTAACGTGCATGTGTAACCCTCCTTAATTCCTACGCACGAGAAAAAGTCAAAACCATCACTATCCCTACCTAATATGTATCCGTTCGTCTTAACTATTTAAACTCTCTGCTGTCTTAACCTCGTCTGTGTCATCAGTATCAGAATCCTCTCCTGATATAAAAAAGACACCCTACCACATTCATTCCTATTTTCACAGATTAAAAGGATTTCACACACAACCTTCGTTGTGAAGACGGAAACTGAATTATAATACAGCACTCGAATACCTCATCACAAATGCTAGCAGTAATATGTGAATCTCTCTCTCATTCAAACAACTCCCTTTATTAAACACACTCTCCGTCCTTCTAATGGATGGATTTGAATTAGAAGACTATAATGAAATGAATCTGAATGATATCATCGTCATTGTTTGACAGCTCGTCTGTACACGAGTCTTGTAAATGTTCTATTAATAGTAAATATTAAAATCTCAAATTTACTTTTAAAGATGTGCACGACAAATTCACTCTTACTATTTCACTGAAAATTCGACCCATACAATTTTATCTCAAAGATAAGGAAGTTTCGGAATATTATCGCCTAAAACCTAAATACACACTAGTAACTACAAAATTTACATGCATATGTAGTTATGAATATTCATAGCCGAAAACTATTTCGTAGGTGACTGCTGCTTCAGTTTTCCTTCCTTACCATAAACTCAACAAATCTTTCAGAGATTGCGTTTCCCCTGCAAACTAAAAACTTATCTGAGTCAGTTCAAATATTTGAGGGTGACTCAGATATACATGCAAGCATGTAATCATACATTGCTTCTGCTGTTGTAAGAGTGTTTAATAAGTTTATGACACACAAGGAGTAATATCCCGAAAGAAAACTGCGCTGACAAGATGAAATCTCATATTGCATCTCATAGTCCATAAAATTATAAACAACAGTCGTTCTGAAGTTTAAATGGAAATGGAACAGAGAAAGACGATAAAAACGATAATTCGAACTTCTAAAAACTGCTTGCATGCATTCTTATTCACAACATAACAACTATTAACATTAACTGCTTATGATGAAAAAGCATTTATAAACACAAGTACACTCGCTGTCAAATTCTTCTCTGATTTTTAAATTTTAAGCTACGTGCACCCGTAAGCATCTTTAATCATAAAAAGATATTGAATATATATTAGAAGCCTATCAATGAAGTGTATCCACAAAATCTAAGCCTGTTTGAAACTTTAAACAACTAGTCATAAAAGTAGTTTGAAATGCTTATGAATGTGTTTTAGTGTTAATGCCAACAACAGCAGTCCCTTTCCAACGGTCATGAAACAAATGACAAGAACCATACTATATCTGTGCATCTACTCTATTTTGAATGATCTGTGTAACTTAATTTTTCAATGATGGGTGCTTTAATAAGTATTAACCTGTTGTCCATGAATGTCCAATATCAAATCTCCAGACTGCAAGTAACCGACAGCAATCCACGAATTAATATCAGAATTGACTTGTCCCACATATACAAACTGTCCATTTTCCGATCCCCCATCGACTTCAATAGGAATAATATGAGATTCTGGGTCATCCAACTTATCATCTGGGGGCAAGTCTCTATCACTCGGAAGATGAAGAATGACTTGACGAAGCAGTTGGCTCCAATGACCACCTCCATTCCTGAGTTCTTCAAACAAGTCTCTTCTTTCAGGAGGTAGTAGGTTTCTTGGTGGTCCTTGAATCTCATTGGCATTGTTACTATTGTTATTCTGATCATTAGAAGAATTGAGCAGAGAGTGATTAGCAGCAGCAGCGTTGAGAGGAGTTCCGGCTTGCGACTGATGAGGATGTTCATTCATTGACCGGTTCATGAATAATTGGGACCCGTCGTTACTATTATTATTATTATTGTTGTTGTTGAAGTATTGAGTATTATTGGCTTGCTGAAGACCATGGTTATTGTTACTATTACTACTCCCATAGTTAAGATTCTGCTGCGGATGATCTCCTGGATGGTGAAGGAGATGATGGGAGGAGGCGGAAGGAAGTTGGCTAGGCGAAACTAGATCACTCTCAGGCATGATGACGACTCCTCCTTCCAAATTATTATGCCGATTGACAATTTTATTACCTCCACACCACTTTAAGACTTTCAACTTTCACTGACACATTCGTACAACTTTGTCAACTTGGCACTTACTCATTAACGAATTTAGACTAATAATGGCGATTTAAGCAGGTCATATCTTCTATTTAGTTATGTTGTCTTCTTCTTGATGTCTTCACTTGAATTTATCTCACACATCTTATTCCATTGATCACAAGTTTCCATGACCTTCTTCTTCATAACCACACAGCCTCAGACTTCTACATTATTATTTAAAGTCTTGTCTCTTTCAAACAATTAACTTATTATTCTATAACTCTGACATATCTGAATCAGCAATTTTACGCCATGAATTTCCACTCACTTTCATCAGATTCATCGGTCATATTTCACATGTTAAGCTCTCCTATTAAAAAGTCTTTTATATAACAACTTGCTCATTCACAAAGTTTCTATATTGTCAGCCAATGTCACTGGAAGACTATGAACAAAAATACTTTCTTTTTCTTCCTATAAATTTAAACAAACAGTTTCATTGTGTTTAATCACAAACATTTATAGATAGTGTGAGCAATAAGAACAACATTACTACAACATTGTCATTCAGCAGTAGACAGTGTCATAGTCATAATGATATAATGTTTCACACATTGTCCATTCATTTTACAATGTAACAGTTAGGTATAAATATATCATTACATAATAATAATATTAATCAGTCGTTCTTCTGGATCGAATTCTAGCAATGTCTTTTGATAACAACTTATAACAAGACTATAACCTTCAACTTTCTTCAACTCTGCATTACCACAATATATATAACCAATTGGAGAAAACTCTTATTATTACATACTTTAACATTGGAGCTCACAAACTTAAAAGGCACTTGATATGTTGTAACTTGTATCTTGTTGTAACTAAATATTATTATTATTAAAGTTATCACTTACTATGCTCTGATTAAAACACTCATGTTTCATGTTGCACACACACAGTAACACGTAAAACTCAACACTCTAATCTCTCATTTCAATTCACGCCGAATCAAATGACTTCAAAGAAACCGTAATTCCAAAGAAAGTCAACATCTTTCACACTGTCCAACGAAGGTGACCGTGTTTAGTATTAATGGGTATTAATAATATTCTGTAACGGCTTTGGTAAAAACTTCTTCACAACACATCAGGTCTCTTTCAAGATGATTTCTTAAACAAATAATAATAACTCTACACAACCTTTGAGTCTTATTTGTATATGTGTAACTTTTGTTGTTAGTAGAGCAACTCTGATATGACTGCGAAGCCGACATCAAACAAATTAAGTAGTATAAAAGCTTATCTCTCCTCTTTTGGGGGATTTAAGTGATCAAAAAGTTGGCGATCAAAAAATTTGGACTCACCACCGCACCGCCGATTAAACTTTAATACGTACACACATACAATAATGTTTATTATACTGTCTCGTACCCTTTATGATGATAAGTTTTATGTTCCACATCCCGTTTAATATCAAAGATTGCACAATTGCACAGAAATATCTTTAAGTTTGTATGTATATACATATAATATATATATATATGTTCGCAGGGTTGTGAAAGGTACTTAAAATACTGTCTCGAATCAATAGAATATGATGTGACTGTGTACAAGAGGAGAACCTCAGGTGTGTAATGTGTAATGATTGATGTCAAAAACCACAAAACCGTCACCGTTGATGAAATTGGTAGTTGGACGGATTAGAAACATATGTATATATAATTTTTATATATTTTTCGAGTAAAAGTTTTTTGACGTTTGTTCTTCAGTAGTTGTTGGAGCATCCCCTCATATTGTATGGTACAGTGAGCAATAGTAGGACACTCTTTAACAATGAAGAATTCTATATCCCGACAGTAGTATATTATTTTATATGCAGGGAGAACAAGAAGAGTGGATGGAGGGACGGACTCTCTCTCTCTC
>Ga0194135_10000619_pt1 | contig 20955 bp, 21 predicted proteins | sample LitLau_LLRF_2013_FD_134024 | JGI IMG/M metagenome (GOLD analysis project Ga0194135, IMG submission 134024) | Freshwater sediment microbial communities in response to fracking from North America - Little Laurel Run_MetaG_LLRF_2013 (version 2) | ecosystem: Environmental > Aquatic > Freshwater >...
AGAGAGAGATAGGAAGAGATAACGCTTTGACTCCGGTCGACTTAATATAAAGCGTGGCGTGTTAAAGGAGGGCCTCAATTTCGTGCTTTCTCTTTTGCCTCACTACATATCCTATAATATCTCCCGCAGACTTTCTTCTTCTTGAATGAAAAGATTCTTATAAGCTGACTCCATAATGATGTGGTAAATGGTTTTTATTAGGATATTTATCATAAGATATTTTACTAAAATATTGATCAAAGGAGGAGAATCATTGGTGCTATTTTAAAGTAAGGGAAATTAAGATTACATTTTTCGTTTTAGCTGCAAGCCTAAGCTACAAGATGTACGGAGGAGATGCTTCAGCTGTACTGACAGAAAAGAGAAAGCAAAGGCGAATCCGGACTACCTTTACGTCAGCACAACTCAAAGAGTTGGAGAGAGCTTTCCAAGTAAGTTAAGCTGTAAGCTGTTTTTGTTTTTGAAAATTGTAAAATCCTGTACGTGTTTTAATTGTCATATCGTCTTTTAATTAACTTTATAGGAGACACATTACCCTGACATTTATACAAGAGAGGAAATCGCGATGAAGATTGATCTTACGGAAGCACGAGTCCAGGTACGAGTATACTTATGTTACGTATCAGTATCAAGCAATATTTCTTTTTCTTCTGTATTTGCATTTTTGAAACTTGACTTCCTATTGTAAAATGCGTGGGATTTCATCAGTTATTTCATAAAAACAGTTTTTAACCTGAAGGTTTTATGTGGCTGTATATGTATATGCCTTGGAAAATGTTACTCGGGAAGGTATGGCATCTCACACATGACCAATAATAACGTACACAGGAAAGAGATTCCGGTAGGATAAACTTGTGAAGGGAGGCCTAGCACGTGCCCACTTGATAAACGGATTGGGTGCGTAATCGCGGTGTTGTTCACTTTAGCTACGGCTCTCAAGGCTGCTCGTTATTTTAATCCTGTACTATATACAAATAAGGATGATGTAGTTGAGCTTAATTTGATGTTACACATTTATATTATGTTGATTAGCATGTCATTCTCACTAATTCAGCGTAGTGTACCTATTCAATAAGCTCACTCTCCCGTTGAAACCCGTATTGTTGGATTGCGACGAGTGATATGGGAAAGTGTCCGAATTAGTTTTATGAGGGTAACGTGAGATTGGGCTGGGAAGAAGTGGAAACCCTTATTGGAATATATACGCAGAGAATGCAAATGGAATAAAATGAGAAAGACAAAGATACATGGTTACTACCTTCCTGCCATTGAATAGCAGTGTGGTACTTAACATAATAAGTTATGTTAGCTAGAAGAGCACTTAACCGAAAAGCTTAAACGATATAATATATATAGTAATCATAATAAGGAATAGAAGAAAGTAAAATAGAGAAAGGGGGAATGGATGAATTGGAGTTGGGTTGGCAGTACTAAAATAAGTAAGGTTCAGTGAGACGGAGTACAAAATAGCTGCATTTTCTCTATTACTAGCCCAAAAGATAGAACATCAGTCAGCGATTAAAGTTGTGCTAGTAAAAATGGCACCAGAGATGTTGTGAAGGGCACTTAAGAAAATTAGATATCACTTGTACTACTGCCAGCTTCTAATTCTCGGCGTGTCCTTATGCCAGCATAGATAGTAGTTTTGTTTTCGACTCTCATCGACCTTTCTCTAGTCTGCTGCTCCCTTTATCCCATCTAATCTCAATCTTCTAAATTCAATCCTCCTGGATTTCTTTTAATGTTCTCTGCATTATCAATCACACTCGATCACCAGCCAGACTATGAACGTATATTATTATTATATGTGCTTTTGTTATTCTGCATTTGTTTACAGCTCCGTTTCCTTCCAAGAGACTTATTTTCTTTCGAATCCAACTGTTCCATTTGAAACATTAAGAAACACACACCGCGTGTTTGTGTACATGGATTTCCATCATCATTTCCTAAGTTGCAAATAATTTCAAGTCATTAATAAACTTTAAAGCCCACTGGTGTGCAACACCGTGAAGCTTTCCTTATTGAGAGCAGCAGCACTTCTGTCACATGTACTTATTGTCTGTTTAAGTACAAAACAGTTCCACTTGAGTGAATTTAATTTACAAATGTACTTCCACCATACGGACATGAAAAGTTAGCAAAGCAAACTAAGTTTTAACATCTGACACATTCTTCTGATGTGTTAGCAAAGTATTTATTCGTTTGTTGTGCAGAAGCACAGTTACGATAGCCAGATTTGTACATAGCCATGCCACTGTATCTATTTACTGTGGGTGAATATTACAGTAGGAAATGTCTGATTAGCTGTAATAAATGATGTATGTGTGTTTATCAAAGTTTACATGTGTTTAAAGAGAAAAGTTAAAAAGTTACAACAAGACAAATGTTATGGGAAAAAAGGTAGCGAGGCAGAATGAGGCAATGAGCCATAACTGAAGTCTCAGTTTATGAGGACTGTGGATTAATAATCACGAGTATATATATATCTCTATACAAAGTGTCCTGAGGGTGAACGCGAATTTATACTAAAGTAACCTGCACAATAATATTTTAGATGGGACACACTCTGTGTGTATACACTGGATTATGTGTACCCTTCTCCCTTTTTGTTTGGATGTGTACAACTTCATTATGAAGATCACTTGACTCAATTATATATTGCTCTCCTGATGTCAACTTTGGTTCGCCCTTTTGTGTACATAGGAATAAGCGTAGGAAGGAAGATATAAAAATGAGATTTGAATCCACGTTTATCTGTTCAATGGATAAACAAGAATCAATTGAGAGTGAATGTTCATAGTGGCCATGTGGCCATACTGGAAGACCAAAGAAATGCTTGATGTCCTAATAATAAAGATATCAACAATAGATTGATACATTTCGATGACGAACACTTTCGGTAGGGTGGTAAGATGCTCATAGGACCATTACGGATCACATATATCATCGTGAGGCTTTCTCCCACTCGAGTGCATCCCTTTTGCCCCTGCACTGCACACATAAACCATTTAATTCGATTGCCATGACCATGACTCGTATTTTTGATCTACTCTTCTCTCTCTCTCTCTCCTACATGAATCAACAGTCAAGCTCTACATTTGTAAATTGCTGTCCGGTTCTTTCTCCGTATGTGCGATATGATGATGATCTTACACTTGTACAGATACAAGTCTAAACCACCAGTCCGTGTATAAACGGGAAAGGGGTGATCAACTTTTAAGGACTCAAATGATTATAAGACCTTTCCTTCGCACATGGCATTGTTTTCTGTCCAAACAACAGATCTCTGCCACCTCTTTATTCATACTTACGACTTACGAGACCGTCCCCACACATAATGTACATCGTGTACAATCATTCTTATTTAAATACCTATTTATTATTCTTGCCTCCGAGCCCTTTGTATGCGTGTGTGCATTGGTTAGGGAAATTTACCTCGTAGCGATGTAACTTATTGGCCCTTAGAGGGTTCCTATCTGTTATCAAGTATTATACATTCATATACGCTCCACAATAACAGAGTAGCTTAAGACTATTTGCTTATCGTAAAAGCTTTCATCGTCTGAGGGATTAGGAAGTAGAACTGCAAATAAATTGGGTGGATCAACAATGACAGGTGGCTGGGTGACAACATCACCCATGGCATCTTTTTGCCTCGAGTAAATTAAAAGCTCTTAAACGTTAAATGCAGTTTATTCATTTCCCTACTTTGCATCTCAATGAGTGTATGAATGAATGATGACACATATTATGTTATGTACAAATATTGCTGTTCATTGTTTCACACTTGTGAGTGAGATTCTTTATATTTTGATGGATTATTGACTTGATGAATTCTTGTTGCAGGTTTGGTTTCAAAATCGCCGAGCAAAGTTCCGGAAGCAAGAAAGGCTTGCTCAACAGAAACAAGGGTCCAGTAATAACTCGACAGGATCTAATTCGTCTGGACAGGGAAGCGGAAACAGTAATAATTCTGGGAACGGGAATAACAATGGGGAAAGCAATGCCAGCTCACCCAGCATCAAATCTCAAGATCTCAACGGGAAGTCCACCAAAGAAAACTCGAAGCATTCAGATACATCAGGTTAGTATTTAAAGTATATATATATAACTCAATGTACATTCTACATACATAGCGTGACTCTGGTTTAAGAAATTGATCTGGAACTGATGTCACTGGGTACAAGAAGTTAGGAAGAAGTTTAGTTCAGTGCAAGTTTCTATAATAGCAGTTTAATTTTAATTAGAGCTGAGCTAATTTAAGTGCGACAGGGTGCAAGTTTGAAGCAGAGAATTCGTTGGAACTTGGAGACTGGGTGAGATTAATGGGGAAAGGTAGTCTTGTGTGTAGATTTGGAAGACAGAGCGAGAGGGAGAGTTTTAGGGAAGAAGGGTAGACTCATCTTGAGAAAGTTAGTTTTGTGTGTCTAAGGGTGCACCTCCTAATCCTAATGAGGAGGAGGTATATATCTTTGTGCAAGGAACGGCAGTGTGTCTGCTGTCGTCCTTCCTGATTTCTGGGCGAAATATTAATGCAGCCGAGAGTGGAATTTGGTCTCCAACGTGGTTCATGTTATGTAGGTTTGGAGGAGAGAATGAAGGTTGGTGGTGTGTTCCTATATAGTGCACTATAGAAGAAGATGGGTTGGGCATCATGTGGCATGGAGAGGTTACTTGACATTAAGTGAGATAAATGGTTGAAGCGATATGAGCCGCAATTTCGTAGATTAAACCGTCACAAGCGACGCTTAGAATGGCCCTGTCTTACCGTTTGTGTAGTGTGTAAGCAGCACTAAAACTTTCTCCTCGTGTTCTTCTTACTCAAGAGTTCTATCTTGTGTGTTGTTTGTTTCTCCCATCTCGAGAATAATGTTGGGATTATCACTGGCTAACTTTGAGCCGTGATGCGACTTTACATGAGCAGGAAACAACAAAAATCACACATTTTATTGTTTCTTTGTGTCTCGATCTCTTATTCACAATTCCTGTTTACTTTCTCTGAAGCTTACCCTACATAATAACAAGCTGCTCAATAATAGAAGGATGGAAAATTCAATAGGCTGTTATAAAACATGTAGAACAGTTGAGGGCATGAAATAGATATGAATTAACGTATGAAAAATCTCTCTCTTAATTATTCACTTACATTCTCACATAACCCCAAAAGATAAAGTTTGTTGCATATGTAAGGAATTAATTGCTACACTTGAGCAGTGGACTGTTAATATGATTCTAACAATTACTTTTGATGTCTTTACAGTGAACAAGCTGCACCACTGTAATAGTGGTTCGTCACCTCGAGGGAGCCAGTCGCCATGCAAGTCTCCAGTGATTCCTTCCACTCATGCTTTCACTCCGCTCATGTTGACTCCGAATCCGTCACCCATCGCTTCTAGTTACGGCCTCTCTTCCAAGACACTTTTCTGAGACTTTTCGTAATGCCACCCCCTCCGTATATTTATACACTCACTTTCATTCCTTGGTAAATATATTTTACAAGTCCCCTCCCTCTTAATAGTCAGTATTACAATTGTATAAATATGCATTACTGTTACTCTTTTAATTCAGACTATAATTTGTAGACAGATGCGAGACGCTAACAAAAATAAGCCTATCGTTCAATGTAGATACTATTTTATGGAGAGTATAATTACATGTTCAATAAAGACTTCATCTTTGACAGTGTAGGCAGGCGTGTATAGGTATAATATCAAGTTTCCCACAAGATATACATGTATTTTGAGTCTGTCTCCAATGATGTGGAATATTGCATTGAATATTGTGTGTATCTTAACATTTCTCGCCGATTGATCATCTTTTAAGCTACCCATGTATATGACGAGGATCCAATATAGATATACGATTTAACTTAAATAGGTATGAGTATGAGTATTAATATAATGAGAGAGCCACCTGATTTGTTATTGATATTATTGTACGACTAAAAAAGTTTAGGTTGACTAGTATGAGTTTTAACATTCTGTAGAATTGTGCTTTCATGTAATTTATTATTTCCCATCAGATTAAGTATGTGATGACGTAATTGATTATATATATACATGTATTCATGCTATAGAATTTGTGTGCATTATGTTGTATTCAAACTGTTAGTTTGTAAGCAGATGAATATTTAGAACCTTAATCAAAATGATATGATTGTGATTGGTACATAAATGGCTATAAAATATGATATTTACGTGAATTGAGACGACTGTTGATGATGGAGAACTGGGAAAGCCTCCCAGTTGCTATTATGATTCAGTGTTTCTTCATATGAATACTTGTACTCATAACAAAACTGTCTGATTAAATGATTGAACAACTATTTATTGCGAGAGTCTTGTTTTTTGCCGTCATGCAGTTTAACAATCGGTTCGTGAATTTATTCTTAATAATTTTTGATTTCCCATTATATAACTATTCGTACTGGAAATGCCTTACAAAAATCAGGACTAATTATTTTAGTTGCGAGATAAATTAAAAAATACAACCCATTATAGCACTGAAGTCCTCGATTACTGGAGCAGAAACATTTTAATAATAATAAAGAGTATCTTCGTAGTCTGAATCACTGTTTTCCATGAAATACTGTAGCGGTATCAAAATCACTTTTTATTTGTAAACACAGCTCACAGGGATGGGACGAGACACAAATGAAGATAATGGCAGATGTCTTCATGACAAAGAAATGTGATGGTCAGTCGTTTCTTGACGTAGAATCCACCTTAAACAGACACTTAAGGATACAAAACAGCAGAACACAAGAAATAGCGATGTCTAAAAAGTGGAAAGATAACAGCGTGCAAACACTTCATTCCGAGGGATTGTTTATTTCTTTACAAATTAAAACTAAGGATAAACTAGAGAAGTATAAACATAAACAAGGTTAAAATATGATAGCACTAAAGTTCAAAACCATGCTGGTTTGGTTACGTAATAATAAAATTTGAATAACTAGTAAAAGTGACACCGAATACCCAGGGGTTATGCATGAAAATTAAAAAGCTAACAGCCCACATTACAATTGATCACTTACTCGTTCAACCGAGATTTGGCTTTTTCCATTTCACCACTTGTTTTAGCATTAATAGTTTTAAGTGCAAACTTGGCAGCGGCTATCTTAGCATTTGATTTCCTAGTGCCACAACCATAAAACGGTTGGTACATTGGTATGTTCAGCTGAACTATCTTCATTTCCCTTCCATTATTTTTCCTCTCATCATTTTCATAGTCCATTTCTACAGATCTGTAGGGAGAGGAATCCGATAGTAATATATGCTGTTACTTTAAACTTTTGTAGCGTGATTTCTTACGTGAACGTTGCGTTCATTGGAAATTTTTCCATTATTTCTCGCACTGGAGACTTCGGAATATCCTTTGAAAATGTATCTGCAAAAAAACAAAAGTTGCATAACACTTAAGTTTGAAAAATTAAAATAAGAGACCTACCTATTTCCTCTTTCATAAGTCGATAGAAAACAGTCCAGACCGCATCCAGGTCATAATTGCTATCTAGATAAATCGCTCCTGCAACAGACTCCCATAAGTCTCCAAGTACTTTAGGTACTTCGATATCTTCTGCGACTAGGCAATCCAGGTCACTGAGCAGACGCTCCTTGAACTAGTAAATTTTTATTATAATAATAGTAATGAAACATGCAAATCGTTTCAGAATTTGTGAATCATACCTGGCTAAGTATCTTGTGATTGTTATTTTTCTGATGAGTTTCGAATGCTAATATTGACTCAGCTAATGGAGCTGAAAATTGAAGCAAATGGGTGTGTAATCCAAATTTCACTGCAAGTGAGCCAAACGTAACATTGTTAACTAATGCAGATCGCAAGTCAGTCAAATTTCCGGGAGTTTCTGCTAATTTAGTAGTGTAGATATGGTGAGTTATTAGAAAATCTGAATAAAAGTCCAAAAATAAGGATTCAACAACAGTGGTTAATGATTGAGTCACTGGATCTATGCGTTTTACCTAACACTGCATCTCCTATGAATTCCAGTCGCTCATACGAGCCCGTATTGAAAGACTGGAATTGGAAGTAAGATGGGTGGGTCATAGCTTCCACCAGTAGCCAAGGCTGTTGAAATCTATAATAAATTTAATTAAAAGTTTAACTAAAAGTTCTGCATAGACAACATTATGTGTGCATCATAATGCAATACTTGTAGTCAATTTGGTCTTGCAGTGCCTGCAAACCCGGCAAGTATGCATCCACAGAAGTGAGGTCGGGATACTCTGGCAAAATCCATGGGTTACTCTGAAAGTGCTGGTATGGACGGGATACTTTAGGATCAAGTGTTGGTCCTTTCAGTCCTACCCAGTCCATAAATTGCAACGCACTACTTATCCCTCCATTTAAATAGTAGACCCCAATTAATGATTCTACACAATCCGCAATGCTTTTATCACCGATCCTTGCATGGGTGTGCGTATGGTTTGCAGGTCCAAACGATAGCGACTTTTTTGATGGAGCTTTGTGGCTGTATTCATCGATAACTTTGGCTATAAGATTATTTAAGTCGTCATCCGACAGAGCTTCGAACTTTATTTCCGGATTTTCCTTGGCGATTGCTTGATACACTGAGTAGGTTGTTTTCAGCTCAACCACTGGTTTTCTATAACGCTCTATAATTGTCACACCAGGATGAAGCAAGCATTCTTCTTTAAATATGCTGCCAGCTAAAAGTGATCCCAAGTCTCGATCACTTCCGAGGCCGCATAGATGTCTGTTGGATATAAGTCGGTTACGCAAGCATGTCATCTTGCCTTCATCCCACTCAGGAAAATGCGAGATGATGTGTGACGACACAATAAACTTGAGAACGGAGTCTCCTATCAGCTCCATTTTTTCAAGACTAATAGAGTCGTTGGCATTAGAGAGAGTAGTAGCCTGAACAGCAACCAAATGATAATGATAGTGTCAATGAGTTAAGAAAATAAATTAAGATGTTTTATATCGGGTACTCGTATATATTTATCAAATTATACCTCCATTATTTCAAATAGCAAAGGACCTCGTTCTTGGTTAAAATCACACCGCCGATTAAAATCGTATTTAGGGGCATCGTCCTTCTTTATCAAGCCTGTTAACACATATAAGGTCGCAAGACTAATCAATCGTGCTAATTATGACTAAAATTACTGCACAATCATTGTACACTAGTTTCATAAAAATGAACCAATTCAACAAAACTGAAGCGAACTTAATTTGTAATAGCCAACAAGATTATAAGTGAAAGTTATTTTATGCTTACATTGCCTGGGTGAAGCAGGATACAGATTAATCAAATTCTCAACACTTCCAAAGTTTATAGATTTGTGTGTAACATCTTCAGATTCGTCTAATGAAGCTCTTTTATGATGACTCCAAAGCAAGTCAGATGGATGTACATGCTCCAAATCGGAAGAAGACATTGTCTGGCTGCTGGTTTCTGGGTCGCCATCTTCATAATTGGCATAAAATAAATAATTTAATTTTTAATATGAGAAGACTTAACTAACGTTCAGTTATTTTCAATTACTATTTGACATTTTCGGGTTATTTGAAAGGATTTTAAATTATAAGGCAATTACGTGTGATTAAGACGGATGGCGAGTGCAGCACTACACCACTACACTCTTCGACGACTTCATTCGCTACGCACGGCACAGTAGAAGTTGTCAACTCAATAGGGATCACTCCACTTTGTTTGGCCAATTCTATAATCGATTTGCTAAATTGATTCAAATCTATGACGGCACGAAATATATTAGTATTTCCCGACCTAGAATCTTCATTGAAAGCTTTAAAGAGTTATAACATACATTTTGCATTTTCTAATGCAAGGTCTCGAGGCTGCCATAAATTGCCACAGTGACTGTTGATAGCTTCATGTAGTTCTTTAGCAGCCAGTAATCTTGTCAGGCGATGGATAACAGATGGCAAGAACTTAATTTGGACCATAAGACTTTGCGGACAAGGGTGTACCGTGACAAGCTCAGGTAAATGATGGAGTATTAACGAATTATGTGCTTCTTCCTTGCGAACTTCTTTTGGAACCTTCAACGGTTATAGTTCAAGTTATTTTTCAACTGCTTTAAAAGCACTTCAACCTCTACCTTTTAACATTTATGAAATTACTACCCTTACCGTGACATTGTTGTACTTTATTTTCAAGAAGTTCAACTGGCTTGCCAAGGCCTTAACTTCCAACAGTGGCTGATTTTTGTTGGTTATTACCAAACCTTTCGCAGTAAAATGTCCGTTAAAGCTAATTGGTTTTCCAGAAACTTTATCTGTTGCCATGATGGACTTAGGACTCATGTCATTACGAATTCGTAGGACACAGTACATCTAGTCCCGTTAAAATAAAGAAATGTAACGAAAATAGAATTGAATGCTGAAAGAAATGTTAAAGAAGAAAATCGCAAATATGTTACCCGCTTGTCATTATAGTCGGTTATATACCAAGGCACTATAATTTTGTCTTCATAGGCTGCTGGATTTACTGATAAACCGCTCCTTTCCTCCTCAGTGACTTCTGCTTTGAAGTCAATATTCCTCGTCTCCAATACTTCAGGAATAATTGAGGTGTTAATTTCAGCTGAACATGTGTCATTGAGATCTGTAATGAAAAACTGGTTATTAATGATGTTGGGTTGTCATTCGAATGCAACGATACAATCGTAAAAGACAGTAGTGCGGTAGACTAGGAAAATAGTACCTGTTTTGCGTAAAGCAACAAACAGCCAAGGTGATACAAGATTTCGTTCGAATATAGGGTTAGTTATTTGGAGCAAATCTCCAAATACGAATTCCTGGAATTCCATCCAGCTATCAAAATCTTGCGGGCTCAGCACAACATCGCTTGCTAGTTGTTTAAGAGTGATGGTGAAATTTCCATCGCGTGAAAACAAAATGTGTTGATTCACCTGAAAGAATATATGTATCAAAGTAAATTACATCAAATAGAAAATTAACTCCAGCATCCAGACGTGTTTACCTCCTCGAGATTGAGTGGTGTTACAAGACCAACAAGATTTTCCGCTTTTGTAAAATCATAAATTTGGGAATACTGAGGCTTCCCTAAGAATACCGATCTATCAACTTTGATTTCGATGGCGTACAGGTTCAACGCGGTCCCAGGTTGAACATGACTCTCCTTAAGTATTTGTGGAACCTGTGCACAATATAGCTTAATACACAGGACTTGGCTAATCTTTAATTAACTCCTTACTTACTTTTTTTTCTATCCACTGAAATCGATTCTTGGATCCTATTTTCTTTTCACCAGTGGCGACTTCTGGGTCAGCCTTTTCTCTGATCTCCAGAAAATCACTCGTGTACGGGTTGTGACTCCGTGGATAAGGTAATAAATTATCTGGGTCAATTGCCCCTTTCTCCCACAGTTCTCTGCAGGCTTGTAAAAATGCTGACATTTTGGCGACTTCTTGGTTAGCAAATAAGTCCCCCTACAAAGATTTAGTTTGGAGTGTAATAATACAGGAGTTAATTTACACTTTATTTTTCCTTGAAACTGACTTACATGAACGTTTTGCACAAGTGAATTTGGAGGAAAATATATGTACAGACTGTACAATCGTCTTATTTCGTCAGCAACCCACCAAGCAATTGGAGTAAGTATGGATAATTTGTCAGTTGACAACGTTTGACAATAACTAAATAGATAAATTGGTTAGTTATATATTAATAGATATAATTCGAATATTTGAAACTAATCCGAGTTTTTTATTCGATTGCTAAGAAAAGCTCACCTATAAACAATACTTGGTGCGGAATGGGCAGTGATTCTTTGGGTGCCATTTCCTGTGAAGAACGGAGGGACTAGTTTGTCGATTTCAGTCTCTTCATACCTGAAGGTCAGCGCGCTCTCTGCTTGCAACGCGTTAAGTTGCAAACATTCGCCAAGACTTCGCCCGTACTCTTGAAACCCGTTTATTTTCTCTTTTTGTGCATCGAACTCTTCCTCGTTGCACAAAACATAAAATTTGGCATTCTGCTGGCGAGCTCGGCCCATCGACTGTAAATAAATTTACATACACTTATCATTCACAAACCCGTATCTTGTGTTAGCACATTCAAAAATAAAACTAACTTGAATGAAAGATGGGTACGAGTCAACCTTGTTGAATCGAACTACAAAATTGCAGTCCGGCACATTCAGCCCTTCCTCTAAAACTTTTGTCGCAACAAGCAAGTTCAGCTTTCGATCCCGGAAGCTATAAAATGTGAGTGAAGAAAGATTAGAAGAGAGTAAAGTGGATACATTTTAATTTTCAAAAAACTTTACTTTTGTAATGTGTTCTTTTGCGTCGCAAGAGAAGCTCTGCTGGACTTCACGGAGTATGTTGAACATCCAACAACAAAATCAGCTCTAATGAAGCTGTATTCATCTATTGCTGATTTACCGCTCGCGAGGTCCTGAGAAATAGATTCATTAGTATGTAATTGATCATGTTTATAACAACAGGGTTGCAAATGAAATCAGCAGTAGAGCTTTCGCACCTGGAGGTAGTGAGCCAAAATTTTAGCCATAAGTCGTGTTTGGCAGAAAACTAACCCGCAAAATGGAATTATTCCTCCTTCGTGACTAACTCTGCAAAGAATTAAAGTTGAGAGTATGGGCATGAAAGTGTCTGTTACAGAAGCATAAGTTGATAATAGTTCAATCACTTACCCTGCATCTCGTAGAAGCTTTAGCAATTCCGTTATTTTTGGTGAGACGAAGTCGAGGACAGGGTTCAAACAGTCCATCCGTGAATAAATCAATCGCTGTACTGCGTCCAACAGAACAGTCAGCTGGTGGTCTACATATGTGAACAATCTCATCTCACACGATTCGTTTGAGGGTCCATTTCTAAATTTTTGTTTTCGTTTCAAGTTAATAACTGTAGTCTTAGAACTTATTACTGCCAACTGAAAACAATAAGGCCCTGAAAAAAACGAAAGATAAATTAGTACTTATTTCCTCATATCGGATGCTAATTATTGATCTTTATACCTGCATTAACGAGGATATCGACCAAATCCTGAAGCAGGCTCTTACAGTCTTTCTGGGCTTTAGATGGCTCTTTCATGATTTGCTGCGGTGACTTCAGTGTCGGATGGTTAATATACTTAACCAAATCTTTTCTTGTGTCCAGAACAGCACTGAATTCTAGAGATATGATATCTAAGCAGATTCTGTCGATATGTTTCTTCAGAGCTTCGGTTTCATTCAACATAATCTGTTGTTTGCACTGAATTATTTCGACTTTGGCAGAAGTTGAGCACCTATAGTATCAAAATATACTACCGTAAATTGATGTGCATGTTTTTAAGTGCGAAGTCAATTTGTACATAATTATAATGAATAAAACACACTTCAGCACTTCTGTGTAATTCGAATAGGTTATCGCTTTAGCATGGAAAAGATGTTGTATTCGCATGACGTCATCAAAAATGAGCATTCTGTTCGAATTCGCTTTTATGATTGTTGCTGTGAGGCCTAAGATTCTAGGTAAAGTCGAATTGATTCTAGTGGTATCTGCAACAGCTTCTTTTGAGTAATAACTCATAATATGAGCCATACTATGATTTCCAACCGCGTTGTGGCACTCGTCTATGACAAGTAGGCTCATTTGTTCGAACCTAACTGTGCAATTCTCCAATGCTTTCTTCAAAATCGCATCTGTCATTACTATGATCTAAACAGATATAACAGAATAGAATAGCAGAACTTGGGGCCTATAAGTTAGCCTTCGAAACAATTTTGTACCTTCACTCTGGCCAGCACATCGTCCCAATTTTTTTTGTCCCAATTATCAGGAATGCTGTCACCAGTAATAACTCCCACCATTGACTTATCGCCGATATTCTTAATCAAATGGCTTCTTATGTAGTCAGCTTGTTGATGGACAAGCGGAATTGTTGGAGCTAGGAAGAAGATATTCTTCTTCTCTCTTAAATCACAAGCAATGATCACAATTTATTAGTCCTTATTACTATAAATCAGTCACAAGTATATCTTTGTAATAGCACTTACTGAATTGCTCTAGGCAAGTAATGTTTTATAACTTGGACGGCCACAAACGACTTTCCACTTCCCGTAGGCAGACACACTATCAGATTCTGTTTCAAGGCAGCCTGATACAGGTAGATCTGTGAAATAAAAACAAGCACATCCGATAAATTTAAAAAAAACCATGTACTAACTTTATCATAATTATTTATTCCAAAGAATCAATGATAAAATTACCTGATAATCCCTATTTTCGTACTTAGCCTTCCTTTTCTCCTTTTCCTTATCTAAAACATTTTTCAGAAGAGACTTCTTCTTGACGCCGCTCTTCTCTCGCTCTCCCTCATTGGAATCCATCATGACCTCCACTCAGTCTTATCAGTTTTCAGCAGTCTCTCTCTCTCTCTCTCAATCAAATTCTACAAACAATTATAAATAAAAATCAGTTACAAGATATTCACTACAAGCACACAACCTACTACCCCATGTGCATTGCAATGATTGCACGCACATGCACTTTAATCGTGACTTACATTTATAATCTTATAATTCAATTGCTGTTGTTACCTACTACAAGTTCAGGAAGCAAATGTCGAGGACACGAGGGTGTCTCGAGGACTGAACATCAAAATGGCTGCTAATAGTGCTAAAAGAAGTTATAGTATCAGTGAATAAGTGCAACGGTTGCAACAATGCAATTTCGCGGTGGCAGTGGCCGGTGTGGTGGTGGTGGTGGTGGTCGAGAGTCAGGCAGGCGACCAAGTGTCCAGCACCAAACGTTTTGGCACTTTCGCACACGACACGAGTCTAGTCAGTCTCGTGAGAGAGGTTCCCGCCTTGTCAAAATCCACTTAACTCGATGGGCCTCACTCATCTCAATTTGATTATCATTAAGTGGAGTGGAGTGGGCCCGGTTTTTGCTTACGTAACTATTAACTCAATAATAATATATAACTGTTCGTGTGGATGTGATACGAATAATTGGGATCTGCATTCATGAACATTCATGTGGTTGGGATTTGGGACGCAATCTTATGAATAGCCTAGTAGTATTACTAGTAGGCATGGAAGGGGATTTTTATTAGCAAGATTAAAGATTTAGATTGGCTAATTTCCATATCATGGGATTATGGTCATTTGAAATTTGAATAGTTTTAACTTGATAATTCATCATTACATCATTAGAGGTGAACGTTGATGAACTGAACTGGAACTTTAGAATGTTGACTACGGTTTTAATGTTTTATGCTACTTTTTAGTAGGATGGGAATCAAGAATATTTCCTCATGGGGGAAAGTGAAATTCGATAGCTTTCACATGTTGGTATTAATGTTCGTGTGTAGAAAAGAGTTTGATGCTTAATTTTAAGACTACAAGGTAATATTTTATAAATTACTTGCTCAATTACCATCGGTTTTTTTTAGAATGTAACAAAACGCAACAAAAAAGGAAAGAATAATAATTTAAGAGATTGGACGATATTTTTTCACAATTTTTACTTTTTAGTACTCATAGCTTTAGTACATGTACAAGTACAGTTCTTTATTTTATGATCACGCACTTAACATCTGTAATGATGATCTCCAGAGAAATGTGAACGCATGTGGAGCGAGTCTCTTGATACAGTTTTATTGGAGTACTTTCTCATGCTAATGAGTCTTGGAAGAAGAAGGTCATCTTCGTCGGATAAAATAATGGCAGGTGGTCGATGGCTGAGACAGCCTGGAGCTGGTGTCCTTGATAATGAATTTCAATTTCACTGCCACAATAATAATCTTCTTCTTCCGCGTCACCTGCCCTTTATTATCTCTTTACACATGATTATAAAAAACATCTTCCTCCTTCCAGCACTCCTTCTGTGCAGTTCCTTTGTTACGAAATGCAGAAGGATCATCTGGTCATCAAACTAAGGGCTCTCGTGTCGTGTGTGGTCAGATACAATTTACTTATGCATGCATGATGTATCGAATATATTCGAATATATATATGATTTACTGTATATGATTTTGAAATAAAACACTCACGCAGTATACACGGGCTTTATATGTTTTGAACCGTTGATTAATTTATTCTCATGTATAAGATCACTATAAACTTACATTCTACATGATTTACAGATTATAGTTAATAATACATTTATATAGCATCTACACAAAGAGTGATAGGTAATTTGTAACTTACTACTTCAAATGAAACATTATACTTTTTGGATTTGATACAATTGGTGTTAATTAGTTTTATAATTTAAATACATAGTACAAAATATTATGATTCTCGATAGTGAAATTTTGAAAGGCCAATGTTTTCGGTGTATGTAAAATTCTACAGTAACCTGCTTACTAGTATCATCGTTATCATAATTATACTGATTGTTCCAAGAATAGTTCATCCGTGTGTGTCACACACATACATATTATATGTGCGACAGTGTCAAAGGGAATTCGACCTGAAGGTCTTTTTATATATTTCATTGTCTCGCATTTGATCAGTCACTCTCACTACTTAACATTCAATAATACACAAAATGCTGTATACCACACAACCTCTATTTTGATTATGTATATTTGTACGCTCTAAATCACATATTCCATTCGCCTATAATCTTAATGATGAGATATGATTTACCACTACGGATCTACAACTAATTATAACAACGCTATAAAATAATAATATGCAGAGCCACTAGAGTGTACGTAACGATTTATATAACGAACGCAAAACCCCTAAAAAGCAAAATAATAGATGAATGTGTATATTGAACTTATAACGAGTGAACAGTCTTTCTTCCGATTGCCTCAGCTACACTGAAATCAATTGAATTATTAAAACGTATATAATTAAATGTTAAATATACTAATCACATCGTTCAACTGTTCCGATTGATATTCACGCATGTGTTTCTGTATAAAAAATTGTAAAATCATGTTTCTCATTTTTCAAAAATTTTCTTCCTTTTGCAGGAAAGGACAGAGAAGCGTTATTTATACTTGTAGAATTATAATATATATTTATACATATATATTTGAATGAATAGCAAGATTGTATAATGTAACTGAATGACGCAACTTGGTTAGTCTGCTTCTGATTGAAAATATATTATATATACTAATTTCACATGCGTTGATCATCCAATCTTCATCATTCCGTGTGTGTGACACTTAGAAGCACCTTATAGTTTCGTTAAACACTAATTTGTAAAATTTACAAGAGTCATTTTGGGATATACTGAAAGTTGTAGACGGGTATTTTGATAGTACATTCTCGGAATTTCAGCATGAAGTCCTCTTCACAGATTTAAACAGCTTCGAGTAGTGTAGTTATAGTTGTAATTAGCATCTTTGATTCCCTAGCAGCTTCCAGTATTTTGATATCCAAGGATTTACTATAATGTGATAAAAATATTTTTATAAGTAATCGCCATCGTTTATATTACTCGCGTCTAAAGTCTAAGGTGCGTTCTTTTGTTATAGTGTAGAGGATAACAACGATGAATAAGAATATATGAGACTTAAAAAATCCTCAACTTATATGTCAACCCCATATGCTCTAATTCTTAACGAGTTTCGTACTTTTCTTCACAGATTCAAATTGTTCCTCTATGATATAGATTGTGCACAGTCATGCAAAACGCCCATAACCTGCCTAACTAAACCATTCAATCAATCACACTATCACGTTTCCCTACCACTTAGGAATAATAAATACCTCACTAATGAACTTATAATGAAATAACCCTTTCCTAATTTACATTTTTACTTTTTGTTGTAACGATCAACTCTTCTCGTCCTAAATCGGATGAAGTTTCCTTCTCATGTACTTGTCAATATTTGATTGTTCAAACGACTTGTATAGACTGGTTGATGTGACATTTGACATGTTTGATTGACGTTATAAATATTGGTAAAACTATTTACTGAACTATCTAGTGCTTTCATAAGGAATATCTGAAAAGACCGAAGAATAACCTCAAATTGCTAATCTCTTCCACGTACACGTTAAGAAGACCGCACCTGTAGATTATAATTAGTCTAATAAATATTCCATTATAATTTCAATATAAAGAGTGATTCAGCAAGCGACTTTGATTTGTTTTCGAGATAGAAAATGCATGACATAGCATCATCATTGACGGAAATATATGCTAACTGGATCACTCTTGGTATTTGAATTATAATTGACATTTATAATTTGAATTTTCAACTTGCTTGAAGTAACATGTTAGCGAAGCTGCTGTTTGTGAACTTAAAGTGACGTTTGTCGTAAAACTTGAGAAGGGCAGGACTGTATGGGTGATTATCTTTTAGGTGGAGATAATGCACTTCTGGTTCGCCTGTAGTGTGTCCACATTCTTCACAGACATAAACTTTCGTCCTTCTCTCCTTGTATGCGTATTGGTGTTGCATTCCGTGAACTTTCAAACAATGAGACTCCAAACTGCACCTTTGTGTAAACGACTTCTCACACATGTTACATTTGTAAGGTCTCACACCTGAAAATTAACCATAGATTGTAAATGCATAATATAAAACAAAGATAAAAATCATGACAAGTGCATACACTTAACAATTCAGGGCAGAGAGAGACTTACCCGTGTGAGTTCTGGTGTGTCGCTTGAGGTCAAAAGTATCGTTGAATCCTTTGCCACAGAAGGTACACAAGTATCGCTTAACATCTGAGTGGCATTTTAAATGGCGATTCAGTAGTCTCTGAAGGTTGAATGCCTTTCCACAGATTCTGCAGGCTAACTTTCCACTTCCATTGGAGTTGTTGCTTGTGGTTGTAACAACTGCTTTCTCTCCACCAGAGTCTGAAGAGGAATCTCCACAGTTGCTGTTAGATTTCTCGTCAGAAGTAATCCGTTCTGGGGAGTGGGACGCTAAAGGATTCTTGAAGCCATGACCTCCATTCACGAATTCAACGGCAGCATCGCTAGGAATGCCCAACTGTAAATACACAAGAGGGAGAAAGTTTGCTAAGACCTTGTACTTACAAGAAGTGTGTGAATTGTCTGTTAGAAATTGCAAAAAAGTAGAGATTTTGGGCTGGGTGGGGAAAGGTGTAATTATACGGAGAAGGTGCGATGCAGGAACATTTGCAGGTGTTGGGTGGAGATTACCGGACCAGAGGTAATGTATTTATATTGTATGTGGGTTGGTTGGTGTGTTGGGTGTGACGGATGAGTAGAGGAGACTATGTAAAGAAGAAACCATCGTAGAGTGCTAACCCGTTGCTGGAGGATCGAGACTCGAAGCTGGAGGGATGGGATACTCGAAATGTCAGTGATTGATCCTGAGGAATTCCTTCGAGAATTTCCAACACTTGAGGAAGGACTGTGGGCCATGTTAGAAGAGTGGGAAGAGAACGAAGGGGATGGACCTGGGGTACTGGGAGCTGTCAAAGGGGTCATGGGAGTGCCGGGTGGGGAGTCATCCATGGATTCCAGAGTACAAGACGGGGGAGAAGGCAAGGATAGATGAGCTGGGGAGGGGATCGGTGGGGATTGAAGCCCAACAATAGACGTTACCATTTGTGGAGAAGACCCATGTCCGATGATAGACGACGAATTGGAGGTTGAGATAGGATGGCCCAGAAGGGAAGTGTTCAGGTTCAATTGGTTGTCCAGAGCTGCGTTGAACTCGTCCGAGAAATTGAAGCCTCCGAAGTTAAAGAAGTCGTTGGTTTGCTGCTGCATGTATTGCTGTCGGCCTGAAAGGGAGGATTCAGATTGATTAAGCTTTATTAATTGAGGAGCGTGGACGGTTTATCGTTAGAATGTAATTTATTACTTGCGTACCTTGAACAGAACCGTCAAGCATAGGATTATTGTTATTATTATTTCGAACTGCAAATTGGCTACTGCCATTGCTTCGTCCGTCGTTGTTCTTAACTCCGCAGTGATCGGAGTTGTTTCCAGAGGGTTCCATTGGGGTGAGTGGGGCGAGTAGTGGAGGGGGTTCTGGTTGAGGGGTCTCCACGTCATGTACCGGAGGGTCATCTCGATACAACTCGGCAAGTTCCAGGAGGGACTCGGGACTTGGTAAAGGCAGGAGAAGTGGATCATTCCCCAAGTGCCCCCCTACCGGTCCCCCCACACAGACATCTAGCAGAGCTTCTGTTTGACGAGGGTCGTATCGCGAAAGGAAACTTCCATTGAGGCCTCCAATGCCTCCACTGCTGTTTGACCCAAAATGACCACCAAGTCCTAAGCTATGAACTGGTGGGAGTGGATCAGTCGCTAGTCTGTAACCTCCAGGACCTCCCATGTTACCAGATAACTCGCTTCCATTATTGTTATTGTGACAGGCTGCAGAGTCATTAGGATTGTTGCTGATTCCATTTGGAGGCATTCCTTCGGTTCCGTTGTTTTTGCTACTGCTAGGTCCTCCTGAGGATATTCCCCCTCCGATCCTTCCTCCTCTCGGAGGTCCATTTCCTTCATAGTCTTGCGGATCTGCGGTCGATGTTCCCCTGTGGTCAATACACAATCATCGTGGTCAGGTCTCTATCTCTCTTTCGAAACCATTGGGGCCAAACTATGCCACATATACATATATTCAGATCCGAAGCAATATTATGACTCACCCTGACTGACTGAAATCCAACGGTGCATCTTGCTCCGGTGGGAATGGAGAAGATGGGGGTGATTTAGGGGCTGGTGCCCTATGAATGACTGAGGGTCTCAGCAAAGGATTCCGAAGGTCTGACTTCCGAAGATCTTTTTCACGGTCTGATAGTTTCGATGCTGAAATTCATGAAAACACAGGAAACGATTAGCAACTAATGTTTCACTTTCATTCTGTACATCATTGCCAATTTGCCAATAATATGAGCCTCCATGTTGTATTATATCATTATGATGATCATCATTACTACTACATGGACGTCTGCCTAGGAATCATTAACAACAACTGTGCTGGATGAGAGACGCAAGTACAGGAGTTCGC
>Ga0194135_10000620_pt1 | contig 20909 bp, 6 predicted proteins | sample LitLau_LLRF_2013_FD_134024 | JGI IMG/M metagenome (GOLD analysis project Ga0194135, IMG submission 134024) | Freshwater sediment microbial communities in response to fracking from North America - Little Laurel Run_MetaG_LLRF_2013 (version 2) | ecosystem: Environmental > Aquatic > Freshwater >...
GAGCTTGGTTCCATCGATTCAAAACTAGGTCGAACTAACAACAATGCATAAGCCACTTATATAAATAGATAGGCGCCGCTCACGAGAAATCTTTTTAAACTTGTTTGCCAAGGCACAGTATATATATATATGAATGCACAGATCTACTTGACAATGCCTTTTCTGCTTCTACCAGTTCCAAGAGCCAAGTGCAATTAATTTAAACGACAAATCAAATCCAGCATGACTCACTGAATGATCTTGGTGTCAGATCTTATCTGAAAATTTAAGATCATTTTGGTGCCAAAAACCAACTCAACATTTATGCTAACACATTTCATGAATTTGCATGATCAAACAAAGCCAAATCACTGTCTTATCTTTATACATATTATCAAATATTAAAGTATTGTAAAAAATCAAGTTTACACCTTATATGCACATATGTATTCAATGGAAACATTTTTGCATAAATATAAAAGTTTCTTGGGGTGTATTAACAGACAACTTGAAATGTATTATATGTTTTTGAAAGAAGTCGAAAATTAAAGTTGTTCTTGTATTTGGAATTCAGGAGTAACAAATCATGTTTCCCATAAGAGTAAAAAGTACAAAGTGGAGTGAGTTGGTCGTAGCTGGGGAATTCATAGAGATATTCAAAGTTGTGTGAAGAGATAATAAAGATGCAGTTTATAAAATGCATGATGGACAGGTATCACATATCAGTCCCAGAGCGTCATCTTTTCTCTTTTGAGTTTACAGTAAGAAAAGTCAAATGGACAGAGTGACAGAAGGAGAAGTTTTGATTCACTAGGGCCCAATGCCCACTTCCGTTGAAGTCTTCCTACTATATATACACAAATGCTTGAGAAGAAAAAGAGAGAGTCCCAGGTCAGACAAAGGATCATGTTCATCCAATCCAAAGTGTCCAACCGTCAACCCAGTCTTGTCTCCCCTGTGCACATTTTAATAAACCACTCAGAAGACAACTTAGGATGAGTTTGAATAATAATAATCACCAGTATCATTATCATTCCCTACTTTGTAATTCAACAGTTGACAGTCAGATGTGGAATAATTTTGCTCGTCGTTCTTCTATCATCTAGACACACGCATATGAACAAACTACTTCACTAAAACTTTTGAATTCTCTGTTTTACCATACACGAATTCATTCATCCCATCAAATCATACAGACACTTGTGTCCTCTCTAGGGTTCAAGAGTAGATCGTTTTGAGATGGCTGTTTTGATGGAACATGAATGTCTATCAAAAGATACAATCACTTAATCTAAATCGTTTTCGTTGTCTCATATGTACATGTGGCATAAATGCAACGTAGTGACATGATGTTCAGACCTTGGCCTAGCGCATCTTCAATGACTTCTGATACTTCTGACTCTCGTTTTGAACTCCAATGTATATACAAGATGGATCTACTTTTCGACTACATATTCTTTCAAGAAACTACTACACATACGGCGATTTTTAGGCATTCGTAATTTAACATATTGTACTTTTTACCAATATGAACGAATTACGAAACAGACTATGAATTAATCAGGAAGTGAAGTAGATTTACTAGATCTTTAAATTATTCTAAAAGGTATTTACATAAATGTATTGCTCAACACCACACACAAAAGAGCACACTTATTTAAATTTTGCTTTGCAGAAAGAATTTTTTAGGAAGGTACATGAAGCCTCAAAAATTAAATGAATGAATCGAAATTACCGAAGTGAATTATACAGTGAGCATTCAGTATATCTCCAGGTTTGCTGTTAATACATTATTGGTGTACGACATCTTATGTATAAATAACAGACAGCTACGAAAGAACCAGTAATGAGCATGACGAACGTGGACTCGTATTGTATCATTTATTCATTTCATCATTTGCTGTTGTTAAGTGGCAGCAACTAACTCAAATTTTAAATTTGAATCACTTGTGAAGACAAACAATGGTTCAGTTGATGATTTTGACAAGAATCGATCAGAGTTATTAAAACAGCAGGTAGCTCGAGAGGACACATACTGCCTCACTTGGTTATTTATAATCTCAAGGGGGAGTATAATGACATGAAGCTGAGTGAGCTCTGAGCTCTTCTTAAACATTATTATCATGCGTATATACAGTATACAACCAGACAGAAGAATAAATACATCTTTTCGTTTAGAAGGAAAGAATCTATCAATTTCAATCTTTTACTTCCATGAATGAAGCTTCCAGTTAATGAATACAAATGAATTCCATGAGTGAATCTCAATGCTTATTTTAACTGATACATGTAAAGATGATTTGGTTCTGTCTGCATAAATGTATATGCTAGGTTTTGATTGGCAGCTTTGTCGCTCCATATTTAAGTGCATATTGAACCAGTATAGTTTTCGTACTTGTATTGAAATATTTAGCATTGCAATACAGAAAGTGCAAAAAGGTGTATCATAATACATGCTGTGGAGGAGTAGAAACCGTTTCACATTGAGGAGATGATTACTGGGAATCAGAATTGAAAATGCGAAGACGGAAAGTATAAAGAAAAAGTAAATGAAGAATGTATATAGGTAGGCAGTCCGTATAAGAAAAGTACGTATGGATCGAGAGATGTGGAGGAAAGATAAATGACCGTCTTCTAGTGCTCGTTACGACTTACTCCTTACTGATTCCAGTATCCAGCTCGACTATGAGATACGACGCTCCGTGAGGATTGGGTAACCATCCGTAAATTTGTGTAAAGTAGTAACGTCTGGAGAAGTGGATTTGATTATCCATGTGGAATGTAAAATGAAGAATGTTGCATTGCATCGCTCTCAAAGGTACAATAGTACACAATGCTTCTCTCCATAGCAAGCTGTGTAGTTAAATTTCTGTGAGAGACTTTTGGGGTTCTCCAAACGCTTATTTTTATGCTCCAGTTGACTGATTTTAAGAGATGGAAGAGAGATGACTGAGTGACTACACAGAGAGCAAGAGCTGATGAAAGGAAGACGAAGAAAGGTGATCATAATAATGAACAGAACGAATGTGATGAAGTGAAGATGATCATCAAGGAATCCTCTCATCTTCATCATCACCTGAAGAAACTATCACTTTATTCAATTGCTCTTTACGCAGAAGAACATCTCTCTCTCTCTCTCTCTAAACTCTCTCATTCACTTCCTTCCACTCGCTTTCCACCCACACAACTGCACTGCAGCTCTTCCAATTAGACTAATCTCTACGAATCGTCTCTCGTATATTTTTCATTATCTCGTTAGAGCGCATAATATATTATGTCTTTCAACTCTATGAACTTTCTTTCTGCAGCTCCTCTCTCTATTATTATAATATTTTTCAGTACAGTTTTGTCATCCCCAGTTCAAAATTATTAATTGATTCCTACCCGAATCTGAACATAATAAGTTGGAGTAATTTTTCCAGATTACCGAGTTTGGAAAATCGTCGCCTATGTGCTTAGCTTTCAAGTCAAAACGAAGCCGTTGTTAAATGTTACTCCATGTGACTCTCTGTAACTTAAGTACTTAAGTGACATTCGAGACGGAGACAAATCTGTGCAATAAAAGGAGAGCAGCATTGCGTTATTTTATTTTTATTAGTCAATAATTCCATTATATGAGGTTTTAATTAACCTTCTCCTCTTGATTTACTGTTTGCTAGACATAGTGTGAAACAGGAGACCAGCAATTATTTACGTTCTTCCAAAGACCTTGAAGCTGTTTGATTCGCAGAAGTGAAAGACCACAGATAAGTGTGGTATGTAGACATACACTAGCTGGATTACAGATGCATCCAGTCCAAGAAAACTGAAAGCAGTGTCAAGTTACAGTTGTAGAGAAGAGGACAACCGAACAAATAGAAGAAACTGAGCTCGTTTAAAAACAACAGGATGATGGCATCGTCGGAGCCACAAATGGAGATGTAGTGACAGGACACTGTAGTTAACGATTCGGAACGAGAAGATAGCACCAAGTCTGAGATTTTTTCTCTCGTTTTGGTTCATAATCATTATGGTAATGTGCTCCGTCTTTATTACAACTCCGAGGAGCACCCTCTCATCTTTCCCATAACTATGGAGAATGCGTATGTATGAATCTTTTTAAGGAACATGATCATCAGTTGATATGAGAGAGAAAAGTGTCTCCGCGCGTATCGAACAGTTGACAACTTCCGACGACGAATGATACGACTAAACTACGGGCATCTTGGGTTTGCCCATTCAGTTTGCATGATGAGCCACGTTGGTGTTACACACGAAAATGTGCATTTCTCAAGCACAAAAGGTGACAGAATGATTTCCAAAGTTCATTCGATGATGAAAGATCGTTTGCTTCCTTCCGCCTATGCGCCATCTTGTTAATTATCCTCGGAGAAAATGAGAGAAGTCTCTAAATTCATATTTCAGTGGATTTCTAAGCCTCAACCACGTATATATACACACACCATTGTCTTGTGTTAGACAAGTTAGCTAATAGAAAATATAGATACTTAGTGAGCCTCGTCACATCTCACACATAAGTCATGATAACAAATCAAAGTTCATTATAAAACAATCCTGTTCTATGCTGTTCTGAAGTTTATATAGACAAAAGATACCTCGAGATCTTCGCACTCTGACTCTAGTAATTGGTTTTATTCCGTGTGTATTTTATGCACGTTTGATGCTGTCATCGTCGAGAGAGTATAAGGAAAATAGATAGATTGGTGGTTGGCCTGCTACCTGGGAGAGAGAAAGAACGAATAAAAGAGTAAAAGCTTGAGTGTCATGTCAAAGAAGTTACAATTTGCTTGTTCGTTCCTTCGACTGTGGTTTTTGTTGACATGAGGTTTTCTGCATTCTTCGTTCCTTTGTGAATTTACATGATCATTAAAATGATGAGAAAGAGCTCCAATGTGCTTGTTATTTCAACCGAGAAACTGCTTCTTCGCGACTTTCACTAGGTTCTCTGGAGACAACGAGAAACTCTGTGACTGAAGATGACACGATCTCATATGACATGTGTGTAGTATATATTATAGATAGGCGGACTCATGTTGCTCGTTGCCTAAGGATCAGTCCAATACAACACGCATAGCTCAGTTCCATTTTTGCCAGAAGCTTATCAACTTCGAGTATATTTTGTAGGATTTGTAGTCACAGCGCAAAATCTTGTTGAAATGCATTCACCATTTGTTATTATAGATTACACAAGCAAAAGTTAGTTAACAAGTTCATTGATAAAGCGAAAAATTAGCCATTACTTGACAAAAGTTAGAGAGCGATTTTAAAGACAAGAGGCGAGTTAGAGAGAGTAAAAAGTCATGAGGAAAAGAGATTTGATGTAAACTTGTAAACTAGAAGTGTCTTGAGTCTTGCATGTAGGGATTCCCCAAAGTTCTTCCAATTGTTTCAGTCTCTTCTGTGATCATTTAGGAAATGATTTGTGCACACACGCTCCTCCAGAATCTCTAAACAAGCCTTGAAATACCGAAATCTGTCGTACAGGACCAAATTTGTCTACCGCCTGATCATTGTCAATGTTTACGCTCTTACAACAGCCATCTATTCTCCCGAGATAGCTCCGGAAGAACCGGCATTTTATCCTTAACTGGATTGATCCAGTACTTACTCTTTCTCCTTAAATTGTGTAAACTTAATTTTGTGACCATTCTAGTCCTTGCCAGCCCCCCGAATAGTCACACACAAGCAGAGATTTAGAATGCAACTCTCACCAAAATCCACTCATCAAGAAGTCAGCTCTGGTCTTGAGGGCGATGCTCTATGTACATATACACTCACGTACATCACATTCACGGCATATCCGTTTGTCCGTATGGATTCAATGGTAGTTTTTCTACTGCTTACAAGTCTCGTCTTACAAAATCTCTGAGAGCTTTCTGTTCGCTTCACACTTTAAGACTACAAATACACACACACGGACCATAGGATTTAGTGACATTACGGGGGATTAGCAAACTCATGACAAGACACCCGACTTTTTTCTATTCTCCAAGGGTACAACTTAACTACTTTATTTCAGCTGCTGATGCATTCATCCTTCTGGAAGCTCAACGAGACACAGGACAGTTTCATTCCTACCTCAAAATCAGATTTATTTACGATCCCATTTCCTCAAACAGTTACGGTGCATTAGTGAATCTAGTAGTCCTAGATTTTATCCCTTTTTCTGTATACACAGGATCTTTTGATGATCTTTCGCAGTTTGAAAGATTTGAAAAACATATGTGGATGTCTTCATGACTTTTTCAACGATAACACTGTGTGTATAAAGTATATAAATATCAAAATAAAAAAGCTACTAGTAACTTGCTGAGAAGGAATAGTGAAATTGCTTAAGAGTTTTTTTAATCCAGCCATATATTATGTATTATGAAAGATCACTTACAAGTCTGAAGCAATAGCTCTGTTAGGTAGTAACTGGACATTCAGGACATTTCCAATCTTTCCCACATTGGAAAGAGTTATTGTACCTGTGACAATCTAAAAGTAGACCGAAGTTGAGACATTTTTCAAAAGGAGTGTTCGAACGAAAAGTCTTCGTGTAAAGTAAAGGTAAAGAGAGTGAAATACGAGGAGCGTTTGAACTATCGTCTCTTTTTAAAATTTTGAGTAAGTGCTTCCCCTCCTGTCATAATCTGTGGGAGTGTATTACAGCTCGGGGAAAATTTATTAGTTTTTTATTGCAATAAAAACTAGGCATTCAATCCAGGAAGGATACTCTCTCACTTCGTCTTGAATAATGACACTGGATTTTTAAGTTCAGTGGAGAAACTCAAGCGACACAATCACACGCTAGAACATTTTTCTGGGGCTGCCTCCAGCAACACGTTCATAACGAACATATGCATTCCTAGTTTTTAAAATTACTTCCTCGTGTTCTTTAAGGAACTCTATTAAGACCCTCGCCAGTTTTATTTCGGGACCAGTTATAGTATATATATATATGAATCCTCAACGCCAATCCCACAAGTTTTATCTTCATTCAGAGATTTCCCAGCTGAATTTTAAAAACATTCTCCAGCCTAACATGAAAACTCCTTCACTAAAAATTCAAATATGCCCGTACTTATTACTGTAAATCAATCATTAGCTTAATTTTATGCATATTTATTTTAGGAGTCAGCACATCGAAAATGTTTTAGTGTGCCTTAATAACTTTGTATGATAAAAACACACATTTAGATATCGATTCAAAATTATTACGTAGTGAACGCACAAACAAGCTGATAGCTGATACCAACTACTCTTTTTGTGATGTACACATCTCTAGAATAACTTGAAATCTCCTTATTATGCCAAAGAACACATCACAAGTGTGCAGGTGGTTTGAAAAATGACATTCAGCTGGAACTGATTTGAAAGTAAACAAGTCCTTCACTTTCGTCATTCATATGGAAAGTAAAGTATGTGTAATGCATTGTTGATTAGTACTTCAAAGAGAAGGACTAGGACAACTCTAATTGAGTATAAGCCGAGCAACCGTGTGAGAGACTCAAAGCAAATGAATTAAACTACTCCGACCCTGTTTCCGAATACACAAGTGATATCTCTCTCAAAGAATGTCAATTCATATTCCCTCAGTACATTTGAGTTGTCACAATTTCTGAGTGAGTTCCATCCATTCTATAAAACTCTCGTTAGAATTCACCATGAGGAATAGACCTATTCTCTGTATCTCAATGCATGCAGCGTACCTTCATGAGTTAAGTGAGACCAAAAAGGTTTAAATAAAAGTTCAATGCAACTTTGAATGATTCAAAAAACTAAAAAGTGAATATATCTTTCTTGAAAAACGACAATAACAGTTTTCTATTGAATTCAAGAGCAGTCATATAGTTACTCATTCACCACATCCACACCACAGGGATGTTAGTTTCAATTCATCATCATCATTATATCCTTATCCTAAGTGCTTCATTGTTACTGACGAGAGTGAGATACACACACACAGTACAAGTTTTTCCTTCCTGATTCACGGATAACTTCTAACCTTTGATATAATAGTACGTACAGAATGATAGAGGTACTTATCAGGTCCTTATTACACGCAACTTTTATCTAAAGGAACCAAAGGGTTCACAATTCTCTTCATCATCACCAGAGTTTGGTTAGGAATCCCCAAGTGTCCTACAATAACTCTCTGAGATGAACAATATGAGCTAACCCTCCTGCCTACCTACTTTATAGCACTATCGAAATCGCTTCTCTTTACAACTTCATCCACATGCAACCAAAACCCACAGAACTATTTTTGCTTTTCATTACGATCAGCCGTGTCGGCGATGATCATTATTATACGCACACACACATATTTCTAAAGGAATTTAGCGTCACATGAAATCAAGCGAAGGTTTAGATTATCCCAGCTTACATTTTATGAGTGCGGAAGTTCAATAGGAGAAGAATGTGAATGAAAAAGTGAATTGAAACCTTCGCAATGGGTGGTGACCAGAGTTGGCTCAATAGTTCAAAGGAAAGGAAAGAGGGATGGACCAGAAACGCCTCAAATGACAAACACACAGTGAGACCTTAAAAAGTAAAACCCTCCGACAGAAATAAAGATGTCTCAATTATTATGATTTTCGATGAAGTGGAATGAGTCCTGCGTTTTAATTTGAGATTTATTTTTTACCCGACAACAATAGTAAAATAATGAACTCAGGTTGAAGTGTACCAAGTATAGGGTTTATATTTAGTTCTGCCAAATCTGTGAGTTATTCATTCGTGCTACTCATTTCGGAAAGATTAAAATATTCAAAAGGGGACTAAGCACATCGTGAGCCCTTCTCAGGAAAGATATCACATTCAATTATGTCACTGCTGGCACACCAACTCCAATTACATGACACAGGGTGAAGAGGATATAAAGTCTTTGGTGTCGTCAGAAGTCTACAGGACACCGAAGGAGAGAGAGGAAGACAAGAGGAATGTTCAAGTGAACTAATTCTGAACGATTAATCGCCAAGGTTAGGATTTAAGTCGATTAATTTAGTTGCATAAATGTAGAGACAATAAATGGCGTGAAGAAGAAATTAAGGATTCAGACTATATATATCATGTTGTGCTTGTTATATAAAGCGCATCATTGAGACCTCACTTGGTTAATCAGATTAACTTAGAATTCGGCTGGGGAAATCTCAGTCAGCTTTCTTATACTACTCTCTCCTGTCTCCTTTCCCTACGTGTTTCCCACATTCTATCTCACTCTCTCTCTTATCCCATACGAGATACATTTACTCTCTCTCCTGCATCGTAAACAAAAGACAATGTATCTGTAGATGAAGAAAACTGTCTTCTCAAACGTCTTCTTAAGTCTCACCCTCACACACACTAACTAAACAAGAGGGAGGCAAGCGTCACCAACAGTTCATAAAAGAGGAAGCACGAGAACTGCTCTCCCTTATCTTTGCTCATGTTCAGGAGTTCAGTTGCTAGCGAGGAAATGCGTTCTCGTACATTATTTGTATTTATGTATTCACCACCGCTGAGATGTATTGCCTCATCTCACACTTCACCACCAATTCTGTTTCTTCGTTACTCAAATCTTCACCTCGACTTGGGGATCTCTCCAGAGAGTAGATCCATGTACTTCCTTCCCAAACACACTTTCACCTTACAAGGGAAAGCTCTGTGTGCTCTGCATATGCTTACCGGAAACCGTATTCTTATGTATCAACGTTGTGTATATACTTTCTCCCAAAAATAAACAATAATAAACGTGTGCAATTTATATTCCATCATCCCGCAGCATAAAGTTATGTTACGTTTATCCACACAGCTTAAGTCCTAAGAGATGTGAGACGGCTATGTAAATCAGCACGTCTCTAGATGACTTGGCTATCCGTCATCAAACCTCAAGCTAAAAGTTCTACAAAAGACTGTATATATAGATATAGATATATAGTGTCTTTATAGTGCCTTGTGTATTACAGTTTACACATATTAATCAATACTATATACACACTTCTATGTGTTTGCAGTTTTATATATTCATCTTGCGAATTGCAGTGAAGGATGAGACAGTGACATGATTGAAAGCTCTTGATTGTCGATCTCTTTTTTATACTTTTAATAATACTTTCATAACAAATTCACAAACTCCTAATGAATATTTGAAGGATATATGTGTATGTAAAACTCAACGTATACTACACATGCCCACTTTTTATTCAAATAAATTCTCCTTTTCAACTTCCTTATACTTTTGATGACTCACTTAATAATACTCTTGCATGGTGCTTCATACTCTCTAATGGTACCCGAAGACTAGCGAATTACTTGATTTAACTCTGAACCAAATAATACAATTGTGCAATTAGAATCTTAAACAGAAACAGCACAGACGTTGACATAACTTTACATAATTTAGTAGAGGAAAATGTACATAGTTAATTGCCCGGGTAAAATCTGAGCCAATTAAAGTATGAAACTGACTTTCTGGCATGAGGATTACTGCGGTGTTTGCTTTACCTTTGGGTATGTTAGTGTAGCTGATGGTGTGCGCATACACACACATAACACATAATTGGAAACGAGGGACGGGAAAACAGAGAAAGTCTTATCGTAATTTAAACCCCACAGAGATAATAAGACTGGCACTTAAAAGACTCGTACAACATAATATATGTGATGTTGATAGGAGCCTCTCTCTCTCTCTGTGTTCGAGACTCAAGTTGTTCAGGTCACTTTAGAGACTCGTACACACACACAGCTTTATTATGTAACACAAAGTGTATATGAAAGCATATGAGTATACATACTTACAGGCTGGGAGCAGTGTTAATGGGATTATACGTCCCTTTGTAGGTTTTAGCTCAGTCTCACAAATCAAATCAAAGTAACTTAAGAAATTAAGTAAGAGGCAGTGATGCAGGAGTATATACTTAAAACATTGTAGTCGAAATTCTTATATGAACACAAGCAATACAGAAACTTTGACCACCACCAGCCACACACACTTCATAGTGTTTCAAACACTTTCTCTCTATCCTTTCGTCCTTTGACTTTCACCATTTCTTCGGCCCAACCACAAAAAGTCAACTTTGTCTTTATCTCTCTCGCTCCTTATTGCCTCACTACACTTCTTTTGATTAAGAACCTCCTCTCTCTCTCTCCAAGGAATGTATGTACATACCCCCTTTCCTTTATTCTTTCTTAATCACCTCCACTCCACTGACTTTCTCTCTCAACAAATACCTTCCAAATGCTGGAGAATGTATGTATATGTGTGAATATGTACTTTAACCATACATCATCTACTGCTGCTACACACACCTTTCTAGAATTTGTGCCATACCATTATTATACTCCTTGTACAGTCCCTTTCGGTACTTTCCCTGCCAACTTTCGTCTTTCGGATTAATTCACTTCGTCTACTTACAAAATGTTGCTTATAACTTCACATCTCTTTTAGTTAGACTGTTAACATAAAGTGCACACTACTTATTTTATTTCTCTTCCTACTTTTTACAACACTCTCCCATTATTACTTATCAATCACTTAACCTCGCTGGAAAGTTTCATGCTCTTTTGATTAAATTCCAGCAGCATGCGCATCGCTGCAGTTATCAAACAATCATGTACAAAAAAATATGACTTTGTTCTTACAAGAAAATACCCATACAATACAAACGAGGAAATAGCTGACCTATCAATAAACATGTAATAAATAGGTATAGAAACATGCTCAGGACACAGGAATGTTCTTATCTGACAGAAGATCGACATTTCACAGTTTCCTGTATGCCCTTAGGACTCTCAACTCGAGTCATGTCACTCGTATAAAATTTTTGTAGTCTTTATGTCACAAAATAAACGTGTACAAAGATGTACTTGAAGTTTTCTCCGTTCTCTCCCGTTCTTCTACAATTCACTAAGCTGGGAATTCGTTGAAGGAGAATCAGCCTTGTGGATCCAGCAGAAAAGGAATGGAAGGTCCAAAAATAAAATTGCCTCGGAGTTTGTTGATAATGTATCTTGTGTGTTGAATGTAGTGGCCTGTGAAATGCGTTTGGAGGAATTATGGTGGCTGAAATAGGTTGTAAGGGAGTATAAAAACTTATGTAAATCTGAGCCAGATAACCACGGAGAACATGAATCGCCTTTTCTCATGTATCTTATTGAATGTGAAAGGTCCATTGAGACAAACCCTGGAGGGTCGTTTCATCTCTTCCTTTAAAAATATTTCATGTGACTTCACTATATACATATGAACATGCATGCATTCCTGACTTTCTCCTCCGACGACAAACACGCATCTTGTTTCTTTCTGCTTCACACGCCGAGTCTACACTCAGCTCTACTGTCAACTATACAGACGCGTCCAGTGCACTCTTTTAGCCTTATTGTAACATTTCATTCGTTATTGGAATTTTTAAATATTAAATTGCACAGCCAGTTGTAGTATTGTTGAAGAGCTAATTTTTTAGGCATGCCTGTAATTGGAAAATGGAAATGCATTAGTTAGAGACCTGCAACGGAATATTTGCAATTCCAGGACGTGTATGGGTGTCTAATAATTCCAATAATAATAACAACAACGGTCAACGAGCATACGTGCTGTATTTACTACAGGAGAATTGTATGGCGGTCCCCCAATATAACCTCAGACCTCAACTTTCTAGGAGTGATTTTCAAAGGGAAAAGTGATTTAGCTCAAAGGTAGATGTGATCTCAGCAGGGTCCCTACTCTTTTGTAGTTGGGGATTGAAATTGAAGAACTGTTGGTTGGGTAACCCCACAGACTCTCTCTCTCTCATTCGGCATTCATATTTTATACCTTTTACTTTTACAAGTAGGTTGCACATGTATTAGAGAACGGCATTTTTATATTTTCAAGTATTGCACAGAAACATCCGTGGGGAATGAAAGTTCGAAAGATACACACGGCGGCGGAAAGGAAAATATGGATGGAGCATTCACGCTGTTTTGTTATTAGGAGGGAGAATGAATGTAAAACGCATGTTTTTGATTCACACTAAAAGGAAATGTTACATTTGAATTGGATGGCAAAAGAGAAATTTATAGTTATATGAATCCATGAAAATATTTCTCACCCGAAATTCCAATAACTCAAATTCTAACTCTGTATTTTGATCCCGTTTCCATTTCCTGTGTAAAATAACAAACTTTCTCTCTCTCTCTGCTCAACGCTTCTGTTTACAAAGTACTTCATCCTATGACACAAACTACAAGTTCAAATTGTGGATTTATTCTATTCTATCCCAATTCTGATCCGTTCACTTTCTTTTCCACGGACTAAACCGTATTCACACACATACACGGTACACAGTGAATAGCTTTCGAGCCACTTATGCTTGCTAATAGATTGTACTCCACAAATCATGATATGTATGTATTTCAAAGGAGCTGCAATGTTTTTATTTACAATTAGCTAATATGAATATTCTGCCATAAGTATATTAGAGTGAGCTTTGTGTATTTAACCCAGCTGTATACTACACACAGTTTAAGGTTAAATAAAATCCGCTTGCAAATGGCAACATAATGTGTTCTATTTGTTTTTGGAGTCTAGATTTTATAATTATAATATGGGGGATATTGAAGTATTTCTTGGGTACGAATTTGCGGCATCATTACTTAATAGTTTTACTGATCGTGACATCGCGAGATAGAAAATAACATCTAGTTTACGTATAAACAGATTTTATCTCGATGATTAAATATCCTTCCAGTCTCAAAACTATAGAGGAAAAATGTATTATTATTGTATTTCTTGTTCCCGAAAACGGAAAAGCACCACTTGTCGAGTGCAATATAATTCCATTTTGGAGAAGAATACGCTGGGCATGTAGATCCTACGGTGTCAGAGGAGAAAGTGATTTGCATTGTAGAATGCGCTACTGGGAGCCAGATTGAGGATAGATGACATGACTATGATAAACAATCCTCCTGTCCAAGTAAACCACAAAAGATTTGTCAACCTTTCATATCAAAATTGTTCCTTTCAACAAGAAAACCTTTTCTCTGTCATCCATCTCAAGTTTAAAGTATATACTGGAGTACTGAGCGTCACAATATGCGTATTCGTAACAGAATATCAAAGCTGTCTACAATTGATCCTATGAGGACAATGAGACTTGGATGGATTCAAATCATCGGGCAGACTTGGAACTTTCGAAAACATATCCACGAAACTTATTTCCACGACTCCACCCTACAAAACATAACTACACAACAGAACAGCATCATCGCATCGTTTCTGAGGAGAGGAGGAAAGATGAGTTGAAGTTTTCTCATTTGCAGAACAATTTCCATTAGATTCGTACCAATATCAAAGGCCTGCACACGGCAAGATATATGGGAGAGAGTGTCCGCTTCTTGCTTGGTAGACCGCAGCAGGACGTGCAAATGATTCGGGGAGATGCGAGTGTCACTCCTAGTGGACATATACGACTAGTTTTTTGAAAGATGCATTCAAATTATCGCTCAAAGTAGTGGAGAAGGAAGAGAATCATCACCGAGTAATCGTGTTATTTCCACTGTTTAAATTGAATACCCGAGCCTCCACTTAGGCTCACGTCTCAAGATGTAAGTCTTTGCATAATAGATTGAAATGGGCAAGGGAGAGCAGGTCTGTGTCTCCTTTCTTTCTCCAGCCTCGATCTATCTGTACAATGGTCCGGATATATACACACCACCAACCTACCTCTAGCTCCGTCATCCCTACCTTCTTGATTATCTCGTCTGCCTCTTTTAAGCCCGTTGGGACACGAACACGAGGACCAAGAAGACGAGCAACTTACTTCCATTGTACAAAGTTGTCTTAAAGTTCGGATAAAAACTCCACTTTCTCCGTCGTGTGTAATAGCAGAAACACTCGCACACGTAACAGAAAAGCTGTGCTCGCTTTCCTTAGGCCCATCGACGAGAAGAGACCGTAGAAAAAGCTGTCCGGGCAAAATATGTGTAATGATGACAATAAGGGACCCCAGCTCAACTTACACCACCACCTCTAAGAGTTCTTATCTTCCCGTCGCTGCAATGCCTCTCTGCCTTCCCTCTACCCAACCTGCATACATACAGTCGTCATTATTACTTCTCTCCAAGGAGATTCACTAAAGTGAAGGAATCATTGAAGTACAAAGTACGAATCGCCTCAAGAAACTACCAGTCCTGTGATATTTCTCTCTTCCAGAAAAATGATAAGAATAGGGAATCTGTGTGAATGCAAATTGGCTCCTTTGCCTCTTGAGTGGCTCTCACTCCTTTTGTTCTACAATCCACTCATGCTCGCCCATATCTAAAGGTCCTGTCACTTTCTGTCTCCTGCCTTCTGTTTTCTCTCCAGTGCCCTCCATTCTATTCAATAATTCCGTTGACCAAGCACCAGCAGCAGCCTTACTTCAACCAGCCAAGATTAAACTTCCAACATACAAAATCGCATGATAGACGTCGTTTTCGTCTCCGTCCTCACGCTTGTCTATCATGTCATATTATTATATTTCCAAAAATAATGTCCATCCAGCATGACCACACAAATTCATCATTGCCAATTGGGATTGGTCAAGTGATTTCCTATCAAAATGATGCAAGTGTTCTGCGTGAATCCGTCTGCATGGAAATCTCCCAAAATAGCTCAAAGTGAATACAACGTGGCAAAATTAGAGACTATATATAGGGAAGGATTGGGTGCGAAGTCCAAGTGTCAAGAGAGTTCCTCCTGGTAGCCGAAGCTAACAGATGCACAAGCGGATTCTTTTGGGGATCAAAACATGAAAATATGCACCGCCAGCTTTTCCAAATGGTGAATAGATGCTGTGTCTTGCTGCCTTTTCTTCCCATGCACATTTTTATTTTGCTAACTCCAGCACCCCGAGCTCGAAGAGATAATAAATTGAAAAAGGTTTCGTGTGCAACTCTCACACTATCCTCCTTTGTGTATAACGAATAAGGAACTGCGTTTATTCGTGAATATTTCCTGGGACTTGGAAGAAAAAGAAATTTATGATTATTCATTAAGAACACATTTGGAAGTTAGAAAGTGGAATGTACGGAGGAAATATAATGGTCATCAAAATCTCATATAAAAAATTGTACGGAGGTATGACGGAGGATAGAAAGGAGACGACGGGAAAGTGTTGTTGGGTGCGAAGGCTTCTTTCTCCAAGAAGAAGAAAGTCCAATAACACTTCTTCAAACAGACAGTCTCATTTTCTCATAAGGGAAGATTTTTCCCCTTTAAGAAAAGAAGAGGGGAAATTATGTAATTTACCGGTAAATATTACCCATAAACTTTCTCTAGTTTAATTTCATTTTATGCACACACACAGTCACTGTTCCATACTTCTAATTTTGAATTCCAATTCCTCTGATAGTCTCGAGATGAGTCGCACACGCTCTGTCTACACTCACTATTATACTCTGTAGTCACTCGCACATGTACATTTCTCTCTCCTTAGCTTAATCAGTTAAATTATAATCTTCCTTTTATATGAGTACCCCTACTCTCTTTCTCTATATATACCTAGCCTGGTTTTATATTTGCACACCACGCTTTCACTTTATGCGTATGAAGTCGCTTCTGCACTCTCTGTGTGATTCGAATTTCTCACTATTCCTAAAAAAGCTGCTTCTTGCACTACAATTGTCTATGCATACTTTCGAGAGCTACTCTTTCATTTACTTCATAAACTTGCTCACACTTATTGTACGAAGAAACCAGATGAAAGGCTTACCGAATAGTAAACGAACCATATATTAGTATGTGTATGTATTTGTATGTGAAGTGTAGGTACTCTTGAAGTATTTGCTAATTTTTTACTAACTCCCTAGACTTCAGCTAATCCTGTTACATCCAAAGAAAATTGTTAGTTCTAGTGGAGCCCATTTTTCGGGCAAGAAATATGATGGCTGTGGAGGTGTAGCTGTAAACTTAGACGTAATCATACTTTCAAGAAGGTAAGTGCACATTCCCTCCCAGTTGACTACTCTCAATTTCACCGTAAAGGAGTAAAGTGCCAGAAAGGGTCCTTTCTTCCCGTCTCTTTGAAGAACACCACTTTTGACGGCTTCACAAGAAGGATGAAAGAGACTCTTAAGATTAGCTTGTGTATGTCACATCCACACTCTTATATGAAACCCTCCTCGCTCTTTCTCCTTCTGAAATGACGAACGGAGGTAATGATGGATAAACCCTTTTCACACATACATATCTTCTTAAGATGTGTCGTTGAAGCTGCTGCTGCTGCTGCTGCTGCAGTCGTCGTTTCTCGAAAACCCTGTGTATGTGTGCTAAACACAAACTGGAAGTACACAAATATAAATTATACGAGATTATATACATCTGAATTTATGTAGTGTTTGAAATTAGCAGAAGCAACTATGCCTACCTCACATCATTTCGAGGTATTTTACGAAGGTATCTCCTAACAAGCTACAAGCCATATAATTTTCGCAGACGATAAATTGTGACTGATATACTCGGATACTCCAACTTGGCTAGTCTTCAATTCTCACGAAAAATACGCTTTTTTGACAAACAGTCTCACTTAAATTATGATTTCATTTTGAAAAAAGCTTCTGTTGTGACCATGAGACTGGTAATAGTTGGGATGGGAAAGTAACCCTCAATGATTTACTCTCGGTTGCAGCAAAATAACAGGAAGGGACCCTCTAGCACAGAAGTCACAGTGATAACAATGACAACTGGGAAGAATTAATGATATTCGATGACTTGACGAAATCTTGTGAATGAATCAAACCCACTAATAAAAAGGGACTGGTGAGTTGAAATCCATCTACTCGAGCGTGAATATTCTGTGTATGCACTACTTGCACAAGGAAAGCTAATCCAAACACCCTTGCCTTCCTCGGCAAAAGGTTTTGGCTAACAGGATTAGCTTCTTTTCTCATCAAACTTAATATCATCACATTGAATTCATGATTGCGTCACGTCATGCACTTTCTCACTTAACACAACCTTCCCACTCTCACTTTCTCAATAAACAAGAGTATTGCCTTTTATTTTCACTATCGATCTGTTTACACATTCACACTGGGACCACACTGCATAGACGACGGAGTTCCATTATAAAAACTCTGTAATAAGCTTACCCTCTTCATATTTCATTTATGAGAGATCATCAAATCATACTTCTCATATGTCTTACTGTTTACTTTTAATCGAACTTCCTCTGCTAACACAGTGTATCACTAAAAAACCTTTGAAAAGAATATATCCATTGGAAAACGTTGGAATTATTTTTCCTATAATGGCATTTGTAATGTATTCGGAATCTCGGGCAGTTTAAAAGTTACCATATATTTTGTCACAATATTTAAGATTTCCCAGCAATGCAGCGATATCAGCAAGTTTGAGCTCATGCATGGAATAACTTATCTCTAAACATCATCACAAAAAAAGTTAGGTTTGGGTTCGTTTTCGGGATGAACAGTATATGTCATCTGATTTCCATATATTTACGAAAAAGTTTGTATTCACGGACATCGGAGGGTCTGACAAGTAACAACAAAGTCCAAATGAATACCAGACTTTCCTCATTAGACGAAATAAAAGACAGGAGAACCCAGGGAGGAATATATTTAAGTGCATTAACTAACTAGGGAAGGAAACATCCCCTCCTGTCTATTTCTTTCTCATTTATTATTTTTTGCTGAGTGTGCCTGATAAAAGTTAAGCTGGCTTAAGAGTGACAGACACATAGTCAGTCATTGAAGCAGGTCAACTATGAGGACAGTCTCTCCAAGTTTTGTAACTTGCAACCGTACTCACTGCTCTCTCGTCTACTAGGAAGATACTTCAATCAAGTAAATCCGTACCCACCCCAGACCTCAACAACAATGTAATCCCTTCATCCAATCCAAATCACCGATGTTTCATCAATGGAAATACATTGAAATAAAAACCTTCTTCTTTTCCACAAGATATAATCCAAATGCCTGAGAGAACTCTTCTGCAGACTGCTAATAATTAATATGGGTATTCGGTAGTAGCGAGTGACGAGAGAGAAAGTGATTCATGGAATTAAGCAGATCGTCTAGCAATCCATTATTGCAACTCGTCGTCGTTTGGGAAGATGAGATAATGAGACATTAGGTCGATCGTCCTCACGAGATATCACATTGACACGGTAACACATACGCTTTGTGATTCAGAAGAATGCCCTGCGTGATGCTGAAGCTAACAGGTCGTGAAATTACTTACTGTTAGTACGCTGTGTCGAATCGAATAAAGGATGTCATGTTACATGCTGAATGAATACGATTGTGCTCTTCTGGCCTACACACTACGAATTATTCTCTTAATTTCTTTCATTTAATCAAGCCTATATAGTGTGATAACTAACCATTTTATTTAGAACTGTGTGTGAGGAATGCTTAGTACACAATACACTCATCACAATGCACGACTTCATCATCTCCATATTGTACTTGGCATGTGTCAACCACGACCCTATAATTCTATTGAGCGCTGATTACTCTCGACTGTCTTCAATTGTACACACCATGAATATTCTTCACTAGTCATCCCTGGCCAGTGTAGCTATTCAAGGTTTGAAAAATACAACAAAAGATTTTGTTTTAGTTATAACGAAAATGCATTTATGCGTCTGCATCATAGAAATCCAATCAATATTTTCTCTGTGGATTTCGAGATCATTTTGTTAAAAAGAACACTTCACAAATAGGTATTTTAGAAGATCTCCTTATATTACACACACTCTTCTTCATTCAATAAGGAAGGGTATGTGTATGTGTAGTTGTGCAACGACGAGGGTGGAATAAAAGACTGACATAGGAGGATTGCTTCGAGAAAGCAATGAATGCAACACATCATCATCACGAAGCCTCGTTGAGTGAGTTCTGGAGCCATAAACCGGTTGGAATAGGAATATATATAATCATAAACTTTCGCACGTACTTGGTTGACATACAAAGAATGAAGGAGCAAAAGGGTTTGTGTCACAGTCTGAAATCATCCCTGGGATATAAATATATATGATGTAAGAATGGGAATAAGGAACAGCGAGTCTCTCTCGTCTTGTATTGAGATAAAAACTTTCATGAATTTTATCCGACCAGTTGCTCACAATGAAAAGATCTCTCGCTTAAGTTGAAACGAGAGACAGACAGGGAGAAAGATTCTACTTATTTTTAATCTTCTTAGAGAGTGCGAGAGTGTGGGATGCGTCATTCTGTGTTTAATCTAGCCTAAGCACAAGGAAATTATTGGAGGATAACAATGAAACCATATGACACCGTTTTCACGCCCGAATCAATTCATTCCTTTCTACTTCACAGCTTTTTCCTCACTTATTATTATCAGAGTTCGCATTAAAGTCCACCTTCCTTCTCATCTCTGCATATACCGTGTTATGTATAGTCGCTTTCACTAAAGCTTTTCAGAACATGCGGTATGGATGGAATTTACACACACACCCTCAAAAACTCTCATTCTCCCCGTCTTCACATGAGGAAACTGCTGAGTTTGTAAAAGACTCCTTTTCTTCTACCACCCATCGATCCAATATATGTACTTTGTATACTTATGTATGATGCATGTATATATTGTAATGTTGATTCATTATTCTATATAGACACACCAGCATATATTTCATAACAACTTGTCCGTCCGTCACTCTCGATGAAATGAAAGTACACACGAATAAGATCTCAATAAAACTTACACAGAAAGTATTCATTAAACTGCCGTATAAATCGCCTAAAATTCACATAAAACCCGGCGCTTTCTTTAAGAAGTTCACAAAGAACGTCTTAAATTTTATGAACGAGAAATTACACCCAGCGTCTGTACTTTTACTGCACTTTTCCGAACTTTCTACTTCCTCGTACTCCACGTTCGCATTACTTCAAACAAGTTCAAGTGCCATACGAAAAACACTTCGGAAAAATGATCTCCGTTACACACACTATTACACACGCTCCTC
>Ga0194135_10000621_pt1 | contig 20907 bp, 8 predicted proteins | sample LitLau_LLRF_2013_FD_134024 | JGI IMG/M metagenome (GOLD analysis project Ga0194135, IMG submission 134024) | Freshwater sediment microbial communities in response to fracking from North America - Little Laurel Run_MetaG_LLRF_2013 (version 2) | ecosystem: Environmental > Aquatic > Freshwater >...
ATCATCATTTCAACCAAACAGTCTCGAGTCTTCTATACAAACACCGGTTGTACAACTTTACTTGCTCTTCTGTTCATTCACATTCATCTTCAGATCTCGAGTTCACTACCATCATCGTCATCATCTCTCTGAGAGTAACTAACCAGTAACAAGTAAAGTGTACATATGTTCAGCTTCAGACATGTTCAAAAGATCAAATGCAAACATGAGGGAAACTTTTTTTTTAGCTTTCATCGCCAACGAACATTTTGCTATTTGATAGGAGAAACAAAAGTTTGCTACTACGAGGAGCTATTATGTTACACTCAACTTTTGTACACCATAAAAATCGCAGTATTGTTGTACTCATGAGCCCGCATAAAAGAATCTAATTTCGCATACCACCATCAACCACCGCAACAACCGACAACCATTTTCTGCAAAAGTGTAAATAACACCCGCTATTATAATAAAATACGAATCCCCAACATAAACGAAACAATAAAAGATGCACAGTGACTAAAGCTATTATTGACTATACTACTCGAGTAGCCATGAAACTGACAGCCACTTCAAAGTACAAATGAACATAATGGTATAGTGAGATTTTATGCTAAAAAGCAACCTACAAATCTACTAATTTCGCAGTGATACACTCAAAAACTTTGTTTTCATTCATCCCACGATCAACCACTTGAAAACAAAAACTGGCTGCATGGATTACTTACTTACACCACCACCACCACTTGGCTTAGTTTTCATTAAAATTTCAAATCATTGCATATAAAATAAATAAATCTTGACTTTGGAAGTAGCCTACTCCTTGCTTACAGTAGCAAGAAGCAGTTGGTGTTGGTAATTACATTTAACATTTATAATCCAAACACACACCAACTAAGACTTATTTTCATATAAATTCAAGTACACTACAAAACTACTTGTCTCGTCGGCTGTTTATTGGATTACAGGCCTCATAATAGTTGTGTACGCACACAAAAGACACAAAGTCAATAACAAAACTTACTGCCCATGGCAGTGACACTACTTTTCCTAGTTTTCCTCCTAAAACTTCTCTCTGCTATTCTCACACAACAATAGAACAATAGCATCATCAATGTAGTGGCTCCTTACTCATAGAAGTTCTATCGAGTATGAAGGAAACTCTCATTTCTGCCAGCTCTTCACTACACACAATTTCCTAAATAATTTCAATAGCAAAGTTGTCCTTAGCATGTTGATAATTTTATGAGAAAGGGAAATATATACGAGGAATAATATTCCTCCGGCATAATCATCATCTCATTCTAGTGGAATCCAATATCATTAAAGTACAAGTAGATATATTCGCTACACATATTAATATTCGCTCTCTCTTGGCCTATTAAGCCGTCGCCTGATCACAAAACCTTTATATATATACATGTCACCCTACGATAGTATTAATATTAAGCCCTAGACTACTTACTACTATCGGACTATGACATGCAAAAGCCGGTTCACATTACCTCCATCTTCTAATAAGAATAATAATGAGAGAGACCTTTATATTATTCTGCTTCTTCTATACTATCATCATCATCATCTCTTTTACATTGAATATATGTGAATATTGTGAATGCAAAAGTATTTTTATGCACACAACCACTCCACATATATACATATACGTATGCACACACATACTAATAATACATCCATATCATTATTATACACACTTGGATGCATACAAATGAAGAGAAATGGATGTTTCTTCGTGTGAAATTTCAGCTCAAAAGTTACAGTCTAGGTAATTTCCTATCCCATTTCCCTAAGTAGACAAAACTTTGCATTTGCATTTCTCTCCTTATCTTCTCTCTCTCTGCCTTTGAAGCTTCCAACTTCTAACGCGTTAGAATTTAGAATATAACTTTGCAATTCTGAAAACACTCTCTCTGATAGTACATTATCGATGATCCCGCTCTCTTCGTATATGTATAAATAGATGACGCCTACAATTACCTCCAGTCTCCTACTACTACTACAGAGTGTGTCTATGTGTCTCGCAACTTGACTTCCAGAAACAAAGCCCTTCCGAACTTTTTGACATCGAGACTTTTCCTCCATTACACCCATTCGATACTTTATGGACCTAAAACTATGCTTTTATGCTCCTCATAGCCTATCTGTAAAAAGCAATGCAATATTTATGCGGATGACGCGTTTCTTTATCCCTTGAAGGTGTTGTTGTTTTGATGTGATAGATAGACTTGATGAGTTGTTACCTGCTTTTGTCTGGAGAAAGCCTTCCTTTAATTAATAGCACAGAGTGTTTTTTGGAGTAATAGTGCAACTGTCGTTCCGGCAAGAGGAGAGATGGCTGGCAAAAGGAAAATGGCAAATGGAGGAGGATGAAAAGATGCTTTCTTTACAATCAAGTTGTTATACTACTGGACCAGGGTGGAAAAAGCTGATGATGATGATAATGAATGATGCTTAGGGTGTCTCCTAGGCTACTCTCTCTCTCTTAACCGTCGTCGTCGTGGTCGTCTACTCTTGAATTCCCTACCCTCTCATGTCAAAACTACCCTCGGCACTCAAACCTCCTCCGACTTTTCCATCCCTAACATTATGTAGCAAACACCGGCACCACCGGCACAGAGAGTGCAGTGCTACCCACCACCACCACCACCACCGGTAAAAAAGTAATAATGATAAGATGATGGGGAGTGGAAGATTCAAGGAGCGAGCTTACCTTAAGAATTCCAACGGAAAGGTTCCTCAACAAAAAAAATATGACCAGTTCTGACTCTGCGAGCGAAGAAGCACAGGAGAAGAAAACAACTGAATTCTTTACACTGAAGGTTGTGAATTGACTGAAATGAAATAGCTTAGAGTGGTAAGGTTTTTATAAATTGGATGAGTGAGTCAGAAAGACTCTCAGCCAATCCCATCACCCTCACTCGTATTTAGCCTTATATGGTCACACACTTAAGCCATCGCATACCAAATCCAATAACATGTTCATCATCACCACATTATTATTATCATCCCTCTACCATCACAGCCAACAACTTGCCGTATCAAATATATCAGAACAACAACCTTCACTGCTCCATTCATAGACCTTCTTCGTCGTCCCAAGATTTTGCCACCACCAACACCACCTCAACCACCACCACTGCCAGACTTGTAGTAAGATGTACCAATGATGTATAGTACATGGTTTAGGCTTCAGTTCTGGGAAGGAAGGAAGGATTAGGAGCAGCAGATTTACCTTTATGTGCACCTCTTTTGATACAATTATTATTTCATTTCATGGATATATCTCGATTTACTACTGCACAAGGAGTGTAGTAAATTTTACGAATGCATGAAGAAGAAGCCTTTCAAAAACTAGACTACAAATGAGTCTCGTGTATTTTGAATTCATCGAGTAACATGCAAATATGTTTGGCTTTTGTATAAATAGGGAACGAGAGTACTAGTGACCGCATCCCATCATGTAATCATGCAATATGTAAGTAAAGAAGGTTTCAACCCTCTCTCTTCGGTTTCATGCTTATCAATAAGGCACACTTGTTATTTTGTTATTTTTAAAGGAAACTTACACAGAGAGTTTCTTGTGTATGTTTAAGAGATTCTTTTTTAATGAATATGCATTGAGGCAGTATACTTCACTTAAGACAAAGTGGTTGGAGTTGGAGGAAGAAGCTTGATGGTATTTTTTATCATCTATTAACTACACAACTAACTATGAGTATACATAAGCTTTCTTCTTCCTTCCCTTTACGTAATGAAGATGGATCGTTTTAGGGTATTCAAATTCAAACCATATAGTCAATAATGGCCACAATTATAAATGTTTGTTCCCGTTCTTCTTCGGTTAAAATAAATATTCAGCAATTCAACTTCCGTGGAGTTTAGTGGGGGCTGGATAATGAAAATTTTATCCTTATCTTTGAAGAGGATATTGGTATATGAATGACCAATTTCCTCTCGGATAACAGAATGTGTCATACATCCGACCCAGCCCTGTGTGAAACAAATTGTGGTCCTAGTCATAATCAGGCCAGACTTGATATCTTGTCTCACATTTCTAATCAACGGGGAAAATGTGGGGTAAAAATTTTACTGGAAGAATATTATTGAGCTATTGAGCATCTGCTGTTGCACTAGTTTTTGTTTCATTAGAAGTTAGAATAGAGCAATATTTCACTTTATATTAGATCGAATTGGCTATCATTAATTAATGGTTACATTCATTCTGGCAGCCAGCAGAGTTTCAACAATATTAATTATTATGAAATAGATGTATTTGACAGTCTTCAAACGAGTGTGGCATTGGAAAAGTTTGACAGTCTGTTGTTTGTTGAATAGTATAATAGTATCATTGAACATATCCGTACAGGGCGATGTGTCCATATATTCATTGTCCTAGTCTGTCAGTTTCCTTTCTCTGTGTGACCATTTATGGCCTGGAAGTTAGAAAAAGGCCTTTGATTCACGATTTGTATCTCTGCAGAAAAGTAGTAATAGCTCTTTCAAGAGATTGGAGAATTCATATAAAGGCAAAGCCAAGCAATAATAATATACGAGTTTTTAAATCGAATGATTTCTCGATGATGATATGTACATGTATGATAATTGATATTGTATTTTATTGTGAAAGATCTGCATTGTATATCAATGTCAACATACTTATGACGAGAATGAGCGAGCCCTAAAGAACTACTTTGCTGTTTGTCATTTTAATTATTTCATGCTTGGTCTTAAGGAAGGGGAATTTAAGACAGCAAACACTTTCCAACAGATTTATTTTCTTTAGACGTTTCGAAGGTCACTTTGAATGTATTAAGTGTATTCCCATTTATATTCAAGTAGTGATTAAAATAATAATGAAGATGCCAATGATGCCATCGTGAATGTGTCGCTTTTTATCTGCCTTGATATTTATTATGTACTTGATGCAATTAAGAGAGATCACAAACTGAAGCAATTTAGAGCGAATAAGTTCAAAATGTTCTTTTGTTAAGAATGGGTTCGAGGGAGCAATTAGTTTCGTCTTCATAAGCTGACTTTGAGAAATTCTTTGTTGATGTTTCTAACTAACACGTTAAGGGATATTAATTGTATCAAGAAATGAGATTCCTTCATGATAAATTCACGAAAGAGAAGAGATTGATGTAGTGTGAGACTTTCTTGCATAGTATAGTACACATACAGACTGCTGCATTCAATTGGAGTTTCTTAAAGTCTGTGATGGAAATCGCTACAAAAGAAAGGAGGGTTCATCTCAAAGAGTGTAAAAGTATTAAATTAAAGAGAACAGTAATTAATCTTTAGGTAATCTGAACCACACACACTAATTGTAATTAAAACTTTGTGATTTATAAGCGAATCAGATTACTTGAGTTGCATTTTGGGGGAAAACTATAAGTATATAATCCTCACAGTCAAATATACGAAAGAGAGGCTGAAGCTGAAGCTTACAATCATACAGAATTACATATAATTCAGCATGTGGTTTCATTTTTTCTTTCCGGTCAGTGAGCTAACAAAACTAAACTTTCGCTTTATTAAGAACCAACTTTAAGTTTCAAGGGTAGAGAGGAGGATTTCTTAATAAATTAAGTAGGCACCAAATGAATGAACTTTACGTAAGTGCAAGTGGAAGAGATTGTTTTAACATTTTATATAAGACTGCTGGTCTTGTTAGAGCAGCTTGTAACTTGTTATATCGGCAAAACTTTTAAAAATATGCAGTAACTTAGAAAATATAATTTAGAGTACTCTTTTCGTTTTTCGGGGCTTCTTCAAAAATATAAGAGGTCGAAGTGTAGCAGAAAATTAGCTGTTATAATAGTTTCTTTCGGACATTTGTTTTTGATATATTACGTGAGGATGAATGCGCTTTGGATTATTAAAGTAACATTTAATTTAATAGTTTAAAATATCTAATTCCACTAGAATATTCCACTTCCTGATTTGAATTGCCAATGTATATGGTACTGTTGTTGACACAAAAGAGAACTTCAACTAAATGTTCTAAAGTAATTTGCAAATGGTAAATAGTTGAACTTTAATGTTAGAAGAAGCAAAGTCAAAGGAATTTTGAGTTATTGCAGAAGAATCTGTAAAATAAAGGACTCACAATCAGTAACTCACTCCCATCCCTCAAACGTAAGAGAATCTGTACGCATATCACTCAATCTAGTCTGCGTTTAATCATCAGAAAATTACATTACAATTATTGCTTATAAACAATCTTTCGATTCATGTAATGAAGGCCATAAAGGAATATAAAAATGCAGTGCACTTTTACTTATCAGATTCTAATGCAAAGGTCAAAAGAGATATAATACAGAGAGGTGGTTGGAGCATTTCCAGAGATATCTTTCTGCTCTGCCAATGAACCAATTCGTAAAAAATGGCTCGATTTGAAGATAAAGGTAAAAACATGTTCACATTACTTTTTCTGCCTTTCATCATGAAGATGAAACAAATGAGCGTAAATTAAGAAATCTCAGGCTTCATCATTGCATCGGATATGTCCACTTCTAACTCACTATCTAGGAATTGATTTACCTTCAGGAGTAAAAGAGAAATTGTATTTACAGCTCTCGTAACAAGTGTTAATTTTTTTGCCAAGCTGATCTTTTTACAAATAGGAGCTGATAATTTGATTTGATCCCACTCATGGCTCTACTCCAATTCCAGATGAGCCCATTACAGTAAATCCGTAATTGAGTAATTAGGTACTCGTTCAATTTTAATCCTTGGAAGTCTACGCTGGATGGGACTAGGCCCGACTAGGTATTTACGTTTGTTTCCAAATGACATCACTGTAAATAAACAAATCAAGCAAGAAAATTAACTTTACAAATCATGAGTTGTGAGTCATAAAAAGCTTAACTCCGTCGTTCTTTGAGAGCCGAACAGCTTGCTCACGCATAATTATAATTAAATAGTACGGGTGGTAGTCACCCTTCTTGCGTCGTCACATTAGTCCCCGTTCATTATTTGCTAAATGAACCCATTGATAATTGTTAATCATTACGATTAAAGTCCATTGACTTCTTATTAAATGGTTCTAGGAAACAAAAGAATAGTTTTTGCCTGACCCACTTCAGTGCTGAAGAACTTGTTGCGTGGAATAACTTCTCAAAATCCATACTTTTATCGTCATCATCAGTCATCAATTAATCATACAACAATCGAGAATTGTTATATGTTAAATAGAGATGTAGTGATGTTTAGTCCTTGTTTAACATAGCCTGTATAAAACAACGACACTGTGTGAGAACGGTTATATGATCTCATCTAATGCAATATTTAAATAATGTTTTCTGTCATGACATAAGTTGCTCTCTCACTTGCATGGAGTATGTCAATCTGTATACTACTTGTGCAGATTTTCAAGCGTATGGTAACAGTGTTATTCTCATCACATTTCACGCGTTTCTTTTCTTTCACTTTTCAAAATACTATAAGACATGAAATAAACTTTGTGCAGAGAGCCAGAAAGCTCACTATATTTCTCAGAAGAAGTGAACTTCAGTAGAACTCAAAATGAGTCAGACATTCAGGGAGAAAAGACGGGCTGAAAATATTGGTTCCCATTAAGCAGCTGCATAAAATATGCTAATTTGTCGAAGTCAGCAAAAAGTTGAGAATGGTGATCTGCTGATTGCTGGTATATCTGATGATGAGTGAACTAGTAAGCCTATTCATCAAGTATGAGCAGTATTAAAGGATGTTAGATGCGAAATTGTGATGAAGTGGAAAAGCCACCAGGAATTCGCACACACCATTGCAGCATTGCAGATTCTGAGAATCAAAGAATCTTCTTGTTCAAACGAGTCAAAACAACATACAAATGGGATTCTTTCTAGCGTCATCAGATCTGGTCTCTTGTGACTCATTATCATTAAGCTTATTAATCACGACGTTGCTCTCATCCATCGTCATTTCTGTTGAACTGTGTTCTCTATGAACTAGCATCATATGCTCAGCTACATGTGGCATGTGGATGGTGGTCGATTATTTGATAGCGAAAGATATTCTATTCTCGGCATAACATGAGTTAAGTTTCCCAAGGGAAACACAATGGAATGTATTTGTATGAATTGTGAATGGTGTGATGATCCATAAATATCCACGCATGATGGGACTTTGTCGAACACTTCATAGTGTACACAACGTACAGGAACAGATACAGATGAGGTCAGTTTCGTTCAAGCGGAAGTTATTATGTGGGATCCGCATGTCCTTTTGCTGAATCTCTACTTATATGGACATGTTCAAAATAAATCGATGAGGATTACATGGTCGATTCACACTGCAGTGTATGTGGGTGAATCGATCAAGTTTGTAATGATTACTCCAAAGAGGTGCAATGTAATGTAATACTTTATTGGGTTGTATGAAACCCCAACAAGCTTCAAGTTTATTAACATTGATGTGTCTCAATATGCTGAGCTTTAGTCAGTAGTTTAAATATCTTGATTAAATTCTAAAATAGCTACAAAATTTAATAATAAATATTTGAAAGATGATTTGATACTATAACGAGCGTATTCTGGTGAATCAACAATATTTTTGCAGGAAAAGTCCTCTCGAAATGCAGACATTACGAATCGAGCCAGCACTAGTAGCACTACTATACACAGGTACAATCATGGTACAATACACCTGCCCTCTAAAAATACTATATGATTTACGCAATGGGTAAAATATAATTAGATACGACCATGGAACTGGATACGACACGTTTAATATTTAATACCCCCGAGCAATTGTAAGCTGAAAGTCAAGAAGACGGCTTGCTGTTAGCAAACTTCCATAAATGGATACTTGAAGAATAAAATGGCAATGTTTGGATGACATCTCTATTTTTGGAAGTCAGAAGATTCTTCTAAACAGACTCCATGATTGTTACTACTATCTCAATCCTAATCTCAGTTCCATTTCCATTTTCTAGAGTTCTTCTATGTGACCTAAATTATGCAACTCGTTCCCAACAGACTTCCTTATCCTAAAATGGAAGCAATTTTGAGAACTCAATGTTGCAACATACATTTACAAAAGGGAATCTATTCTTTCCATACACCATGCACTTCTATACAAAATGAAAGGTCACAATATTCTCTATTACGACCATGATGATAATCTGTTTAGTAGAAAATCGATCACATTTAAATTTAAAGTACCCGTTATCCTGGTACATTAGTTTCTCGATCAATCTGGGCATTAATATTAACAAGAATATTAAGGAAAACTTCAAAAACCTATTTCCTGTGGTCATTTTATTGACTATATCGTCCAGGTCCATCCAAAGCAGACAATAACTCCTAACCACTATTCATTTCCCTTTTCAGAAAATTCTAGTTATCTAAACCAAAACACCCATCAAAACAAAATTGGTCAAGCCACACAGCCTTTGGTTGACTGGTTAAATGGAAAATAGCCCTAACGAGAGAGTACTACATCAGCATAACAAATAATCAAATTTTAAGTTCAAGGATTTCAATATTTTGATATTAGGTAATCAACTAGTTCATTAGCAGCATTTATCACCAAACCCCAAAGATGGGAACTTTTGAATATTAACCATGCATGCACCACCACCAACTCTTCGGACAACAGAACTACACCAGAATTCTATCAAAACTCGTAGAAATAGAGCACTCTGACTCACTTCCCGAATATGTGGAAACCACAACCTAATTTGTGTTGCATGCTGGATCATTTGAGTAAACGCTTTTGTTCTACATTTTATAGCTGGCATAGCATATACAGTCAACGCGACGCATATTTCATAGCCTCAACCTGCCCCTGACATAGAGCAGAGCGCGAAAGTAAAATAGGCGAAGGGAAAAGCGGGGAGATTTGAATTTTGGTCCTTCTGATGCATCCAACACTCAAGTTCATTAGACAACACCAAAATACACGATTAACTACTCAGGAGGACAACTGTGTCCTCTTCGTTTATGAAATTGCTCCCTCCGAATCCCCGGCAAACACGCTATGAGTTCACCCAAAGGTGGAGATGAACTCTCAGGTACTTAACGAACCATTTTTATAGTTAATGTACCCATTGTACCTCCCACAAAGCTTCCAGAGTCATTCTTAGACGCGAAGAACCAAACTTTACAATTGCATTGTCCAGAAGAAGCTGATCGATCCGATACAGATACAACAAACCTGTCTCGTTTTCATAAAGATTCCTTTGTTCTTCTTCGTATGCAATAATTGTGGTTGGGTGTTGGGTCAGAAGTTTGAGATAGTAAATTTGTGAGGTGGATTTTTTTCTAAACGAATAATAATCATGTGGTTTTGTTGCAGGGGATGGTAACGTGTCTAGATCGGGAAGAGTGAGGAAGAAAAGTAGTCTATTGGCAGTGTACGAGTCATTGGATAATATTGATAAGCCAAAGAAGAAGACAGGAAAGAAAGATAAGGTAAAGAATAAGTTGGTGTAATCAGTGGATTTTGCCATCAAGAATATAGACACATTAATTTAACGTGTCGGATTTTGTAGAATTCTGGAGGAACTGATTATGACGAGGATACAAATACTAACTCACCTGATATTTACATGGGAAGTCCTGCTCCAAAAAAGAAGTCAGTGAAGGCTGGCAGAAAATCCAGTGGGAAAAGTCAGAATAAAACCTTTGATAATGGGAAAGGACAGCCCCATTACAATAACTCCATTGGAAGTGTGTCGAGAAGGGACGATTATGAAGAAGGAGATTTGGAAATGGACTTACCTCATGAATTCGAAGGGGATATGCCTGAACTTGGAGGAGAGGAAATTGTAGACAATTCAGAGGCTACGGAAGATGATAACCTGTATGCGGAGTTGGCCAGAAGCTCTAAAAACCATGGGCATGGGGGAAACAGAGCATCCTTTGCAAATAATAAGTTGAAGTCTCAAGCACAGTCTACATATATGATGGAGAAATCCTTTGAAAAGTCCAATAGAAAGATCTCTAGTCACGGAGGTTCACTTGGTGGAAAATCTAAGCCAGCTAGGAAGGATAAGGGGGTGAGCAAAGGCTTACATTGAAATGCCTGAGAAACTGATTTAGTTGTTTAACAATTTAACAATGTAAAATTTAGACTCCTCGTGTTACTGCATACATGCTTTGGGCAAAGGAGCAAAGAGAAATATTTGCTAAGAAATATCCACACATGGATTTCTCATCTATGTCCAAAAAGTTGAGTGACATGTGGGCAGCTGTAGCGTTAAATCAGAAAAAGATGTGGAAGAACAAGGCAGCAAAGATAATGAGGAAGAATATGAATGTTATGGAGAACATGAAACGCTCTGGACCACTTCCTCCCCCAAAAGGTAAAAAACCTCGTGGTCGTCCGAGAATTCATCCAATAGGAGAAGACAGAAATGGTAATGGTGAGATACTGCCTCCGTCTACTAGTTTAGGGAAAAAAGGAGTTGGGAATAAAAAAGAAGCAACAAAAGTTTCTCCAAGTTCTACCAAATCCAAATGGACGAGTCCGAAAATTGTGAATACGAAAGGTACAAAATCAGCTGGGACATCTAGAGCAATAGTTAAGAGTAGTAAAGGACACGCATCACCTGAAACCAGCTATAATTCTAAGATAATTGACCCCAGCCGAGCATCCTCGTCTAAACTGTACGTAAAATTGGCATATGCAACACTTGACTAGTAGTTAACATTAGTACACCTGTAATTGACTTTAATGACTGCATTAGCCTCTCACCAAAGAAAGAAGACGAATCTGCCATGTACAAAGTAACAGGAACGACTCCGATGGATGTTGCTGCACATTTTGCCCTTCTAGGCGAATCTCTAAGTATAATTGGAGAAAGGTTAAAAGATGTGGAGGTAACTTTTTCAGCTAAATAATAATTTCCAAAGAACATTTTGTTTTAATAATACATTAATGGCAAATCGTTTGCAGGGCCAGCCTGTAAGTGGTAGTCTCTCTGTACTGATGGACTCATTGATTTGTGCAACCGGACCTCTGTTGTGTTTGAGTCAAGAAGTCCCAGAACTGAACTGTATTCCTCAACAAAGACTCAACAGAATATTGAATAACATAGCGTACTTCATGCCAGGTTTATAGAATAATTCTACGAATTTCCTATCATGTGCATCCACAACATTACATTAAGGTTTGTTTATTATGTCTACACACATATTTAATTGATAAGTTGTGTACAAATAAAGTACATATTTTTGGGGATATTTAATTTTATACCTCCGACTGATCAATTCATATTGTTAGTCTTCTTATCAACTTCCGAATGAATTTCTAAACGCTGAGATTTGCATGAGACCAATTTAATTTTAGAAACAATCTGAAAAATAGTAGTAATGACCTTCACAGAATATTTCGTTATGACAGACGATGACCGTTCTTCAGCAGTAAGCTTAACTTTTAGTATTTATAATTAATGACGATATCGCAGCTTTTTAATTGGTATTTCCTTGGGACAGATCATGCTGAGATGAACAATGAACAATGTCGCCGCATTGTTACGTATGTCAATGATTTATTCTTTTGACCGCTGCCGAATGGTTAAGTGCAATGGTAATTTTCTATTATCTTAATTTTTCAATTTCTTCACAGAAAATTCCCACGAATTTTGGAGTATATTAATAATTGGACTCATTACCCACCTACCTAGTCATCATTAAAATTAAAGTATTAGCTTCAGCGGCCAGAGGTGAGAAAACCTTTTATAGCTATGTCGCGTGTCCTATTTTAATTAAGGCATTATTATGACGCTCCTGGGTTGGTGTTAGGTTTTTTGGTTGGTAGCAGTGATGCGATGAGAAAACTAGTCGGATGTGTGAAAATACAATGTAACAATTGTACGTGTAATTGTAATTTTGAGCTACATGCGTCACAAAAATACTCAGGCCGACTTAAGAATGTGTGTCTTAACTGAAATTCGTTGGAAAGGCCAATTTTAAACTATTGTTTCTATCTTTGTGTCATGACTATTGATGCGTAATGATGTTTTATAATTCCTAGTGTCACCATGCAAGGTTCAATTAAGAGTTTCTTGTACTCTCCGTCTCCAGCAAACCCACGTTCGAAGAATTCTATAAATTTGGAAGCTCACAGTAAGGTTTCGTTCATAAGAACTTACTACTCTGTTCGGATAACTGCTAGACTTAAATAGATTACCTTAATAACTTACAGCTAATACTTAGCTATTGGAATCAGAAGTTCCTAATTTCAAGTCATCAGTAAAGTAAATCTCTCATCCTCTGCTGAATATGAATCCAAGTAAGATAATCACGTTTGTAATTTGTGACTAAATAATACCTCCATAGGGTTGTCTAACTCATATTTGTATTCGTAGCTCTGAAGTTCTGTTGGGTGACACGGGCACTAGATAACAAAGAATGTATGAAGGCTTTGGTACTAGCCAAATCCCTCAAAAGAATTTTGACTTCTGGTGGTCTTGTAATTCTGATCGGTCCTGAAGTCCACCATGAATTATGGTACGTTCCGTCTCATAATGTCTAAAAATCACAAATCGTAAGTAGCGACTTGGTGGTGGGTAATTTGAGACAATTCTGAAATAGCTGGTCTGTTTTGTAGGGAGCCTTTACAACAGGAATTCGACACGTGTATTCACTTGAGTCCAAAGCAGTTACTTGGAATCCGGGATCAAATTACTTTGAGTCTGTATCTAAAGATGTACTGCTGGAAGTTGATAAAATGGTCTAAAGTGGTTTACTTGGATCCCAATTGCATGGTCGGAGTCAGCAATGTAAATAATGCATTTTGAATTTGAATTTATGTTGTATAATACTCTCTAGGTTGTCCGCAATTGTGACGATATATTTGAGAGTGGTCCAGAATGTGGAATGCTTTGGACCGCTACTGGATGCACTCCGTCATCCACAGTTGAAACATTTATGGCTAAACCTTGCCTAAATATATGGGAGAACTTCAAGAAATATTTTGACCCAACCGTTCCATTATCGGGTACTACACTTAGCATGCTATCCACCCATTAATTTGTTATTTGATCATTTATTGTTATCATTACATATTGAGGTTCTTGATTTGAAATAGATTTCGAATGCTTGAAGAATCTGTTACGTGACGAAAGGACGTGTAAACTGGATGAGAATTTGATTCTATCGGTAGACCTTGTGAAGAGTGTTCACTTAAAGTAAATATCTGAATACATGTAAATGAAAAATGTGTTCTAATCCAACTAATAGTAGTCTAAACAAACTTTTGAATGAAACAGGAACTTTGATATTCAAATCGTGAGCTTTGATGGAACTCATCCAACTGATATGGTGGATTTAACGCTTGGTGATACTATCGAAGGGGTAAAAAATTCTGATGTATATTAATTACATAATGTCTTTTGCAACAACTATATATATGACTTATGGTTTGTTACTATTTAGCGATTGTTAAAAATGTGGGATAACTTGTGTTTCGCGATGTTGTCAGAAAATCTACCCATTCTCGAGGTAGAGATAACATATTTATTTGTTTTATTATTATAGATTCTAATTGTTAGTGTTTTAAATACAATGATTGCCAATTATAGTAATACATGTTTGTTTTGCCATTATAAGATTATTAGAAGTTCTTCTCCTCGTTTGATGGAATGGATGGAAAACTCTCTAAAGACTATGGACTGTCTGCAAAATTATCAGCGCACTTCTTCTGATTTATCCAATTCTATTGCGATAGTTGGAATTAGTTGTCGTTTTCCAGGAGCAAATGATCTGGACGAATTTTGGAAATTATTGATGAAGGGTTATGACGGAATTAGTACCGTTCCTGAGGGGCGTTGGACTAAAGAAAAATACCCAGGTCTCAATTCTGAGCATTTGAAATCTTCAGCTGGTTTCTTGAAGTGCAAGTCTGATGAGTTTGACGGAAAGTTTTTTGGAATAAGTCCAAAAGAGCTTGCTTACTTGGATCCACAGCATCGTCTAACGATTCAATTATCTTGGGAAGCTTTAGAAGATGCTGGAATCGACCCGATGTCACTCCATGGTACTAGAGCTGGGGTTTTCGCTGGTGCTTGGAGAACAGATTACAGAGACATTCTTGTCAGTGTCTCTTTGGGGGAAGAGGAAGGCTTCCGTGGGTACATGGGGAACTCTTTCGGCCTCATTTCAGCAAGAATATCTCACCTGTTGGGGTTAACTGGACCAAGTATAAGTACCGAATCAGGATGCTCAGGCTCAATTGTTGCAGTGGACTTAGCTATGAAAAGCCTGCAGCGAAGAGAATCTACTCTTGCTTTAGCATGTGGTGTTAACCTTCTGAACTATCCTTTCACTGGAATCGGGATGCAAGGATTTGTTTCTGCCGATTCCCACTGTAAAGTGTTTGATGCTAGAGCTGATGGTTTTGGTCGTGCCGAAGGATGTGGAGTCTTGGTCTTAAAGCGATATGCAGATGCTAAACGAGATGGAGATAGCATTCGTGGCTTACTAAGAGGATCAGCGGTCGCACAAGAAGGAGAGAGCAAAAGCTTAGGGACTCCGTCAAAGAAATGCGAAGCTTTAGCCATGAAGTTAGCATTAAAGGAGGCCAACGTGGATCCTAAAGAAGTTAGTTATGTTGAAGCTCATGGCACCGGCACATCTGTTGGAGATCCATTAGAGGTTGCTGCAATTTGTGAAGCTTATTCATCTGGAAGAACTGAGCCACTTATTATCGGATCAGTAAAAGCAAATATCGGACATACAGAATCTTGTTCTGGAATTGCTGGAATAATCAAAGTTGTTTTGTCTATGCAAAATGAGATGATCCCTCAACATGTCAACTTCCAGGGCTTAAATCCAGAGATAGATTTGGATTCTATTCCAGCACAGCTACCATTGACTCCCATCGAATGGAAAAGAAAAGGTACAGACAGCCCACGGATAGCTGGAGTAAGTTCTTTCGGGGTCACCGGAACCGATGCTCATGTGATTATTCAAGAACCCCCACTCTTGGTTTCTAACATGTCTGTAATTCCTGAACTCAGAAAGCCTAACCAAATTATTACGTTATCTGGAAAGACCTCTGGTTCTTTAGAGCAGAAGATATCTCAGTATAAGCAATTTCTAGAAACAACCCAGCCTGATATCCAAGATTTTAGTTTTACAGCAAACTGTGGAAGGAGTCACTTTCCATTCCGGGCTGTTGCTGTTGGAAAAGATAGACAAGAAATTCTTCGTTCTTTGGAAACCCTTCACAAACACCAGATTCCAGAAGAACCACCTAAACTGTGTTTTCTGTTCACTGGTCAGGGATCCCAGTATCCTGGAATGGCTCGATCTTTGTATGACTCAAGCTTCATATTTAAACTTCATTTCGACCGTTGCGACCGTATTCTACGAGAAAAATATTCCCTGTCAATCAAGGAAATAATTTGGGGATCTAATTCTGCAGATCTCAACCGAAGTCTCATAAGTCAGACTTCCATTTTTGTTGTTGAGTATTGCTTGCTAATGTTGTGGGATTCTTGGGGAGTGAAGCCAGACTTTGTTTTGGGCCATAGCTTGGGTGAATTTACTGCTGCAGTTGCTGCTGGAATCCTCCAGTTTGAAGATGGATTAAAACTGGTTGTCGAGAGAAGCCAGCTAATCGACTCCCTGCCAAATGGAATGATGCTAGTTGTTAAGTCAGTCAGCTCAGAAGTGGAGAAATTACTGAAAACGGCTTTTAATGAAACTGAACGATGGCTCGACTTTGCAGCTTTCAATTCGAACGATCAAACCGTGTTAGCGGGCTCCCCAGAAAATATCACATTCTTTTCAGAATTTTGTGTTAACAATGGAATCAAGACACACATTCTTGAAGCTACGCACGCATTCCACTCCAGGCTTATGGAACCGGTTCTTTGCGAATATCGACAAACAGCTACCAATGTAAATTACTCCAATCAAGTTTGCACATTTGTATCCGGAATGGACGGTTTGATTGTTGAAGAAGATAATTATGTTAATGCGAATTACTGGGTTCGTCATACAAGAGACAGTGTACGATTTGCGAAGGCTAGTAAGGCGGTCATAGAAAAAGGCTGCAACCTGTTCTTGGAAATCGGACCTCAACCAGTTCTATCAGCCCTAACAATGACTAATTCTTTAGAAATGAAAGAATTGACTACTTCAATTCAATGCCTTCCATCTCTACGCAAGCAGAATCCCGATTGGTCTGTTATTTTGAACTCTCTCGGAGTTCTTTACACTTCCGGAATTGAAGTAAATTGGAAGCGATTTCATATGAATGAAGGCAGCAGGAAAATTAGGATACCATTTTATCCGTTTCAAAACAAATCTAGTTGGTATCAATTTTCTGACGATTTACCACAAGAAATCCATCCACTCGTGGGCACTCCACTATCCAACGCAACGACAACCAAGATCTTTCACAAGGTTTTGAAAGTACAGAATGTTCCTTTTTTGAAAGACCATCGAATAGGAGAAAGAATAATTTTTCCTGGAGCAGGATTCTTGGAAATGTGTCTTGTTGCTGGACACGCTGTGACTCAATGCTCAGAAGCAGCTTATTTCAATCCAACAGCGCCAATTACATTGGAAAACTTTGTAATTGAAGCCCCACTAGGCTTAACTGAGAATGAAGCTACTCAAATCCAAACTGTAGTGACTTCAGAAGACTCTGGGGACGTTCGTGTGACGATTTACAGCAAAGCTGTTCTCGACAAGGAAACATTTAGTTGGATTCGTCATGCAACCGCTACTTTCAGTCCGATAGCTTTTGATGAGTCTCAAAGAACAGGCTCAGGCTCAGATACATTTTACGATATAAAGTCTCGATTAGTAGATGAAGTGAATCTTAACGTGGATTATGATTACTTAGCAGAATTTGGCCTCAAATTCGGCCCAACATTTAGAACTTTAAAGAAAATGTGGAGACACGAAAATGAATATTTATTTCAAGCTGTTGTCACAGATGATCCCAAAGAATACATTTGCCATCCCGTTGTATCTGACGCAATGCTTCAGGCAATTATGATGGGGAACAATACCGGATCCAATAAGCTGCACGTTCCCTTCTCGGTTAGTAAATTTAATTTCTACAGGACGATTCCGAAAGATAAGCAGCTATTTATTTACTACGCATTGGATGATAACTCAAAGCAAGTTAAGCTGTATGATTCTGATGGAAACCTTCTTGCAAATATGATGGAAGCCATTTTATTGGAAACCACAGTTTCTGCCGTTATGTCGGCTTTAAGTGCTCAAAAGATAATGCTCCCTAAAATGTGTGAAGAAGTCTGGAGAACTCAAATGGGCTGTATGGACAGAAGAGCAGAGAACGATAAATGTTTCAATATGGATGATATCCGTCAAATTACTCATCAAGGCATTGTAAGGGATGCTGAAGTCTTATCTGACGAAGAAAAACATTTTATTAAGATCTCAGATCAGCTTTATGGATTTTACATTTTGAAAGGTTTCTTAGATCTAGGGTTCAAACCCCAACCAGGAATACTTTATTCTGTACAAGATCTTGCAGTTCAGTTTAGTATCAAGCAATCGTTGCTGAAGTATCTTCGGTACCTTCTAATGGAACTAGAAAAAGAAAAATACTTCCAGCTTGTAAAATCTGAATCAACCAACTCTACTTTTAAGTGTACAAAAGAATTTCCTACTTGGCAATACATAGAATCTCAAATAAGTCAGATCTACCCGAAAGTACACGCAATGGCTCCAGATGAAGTAGAGATCATTAGAAAAGTCACAGAAAAGTTCGCAGACTGCATCACTGGACGAGATACGGCTCTGTCAATACTTTTCCCAGACGATCCCGAGTCAACAGCAAGTTTAGAAGCATTCTATCTGGGTGCCAGATTTGCTGCAAAAAACGTAGTACCACAATCAATTCCAGAACTACTAAGAAACTGTGAGTCTCACCTACAGGAGTCAGGATCGACAATGAGAATTTTAGAAGTTGGGGCAGGAACTGGAAGCTTCACAAAACTGTTAGTGCCACATTTAAGAAACCATTCAGACAGATATGAATTTACCTACACAGACTTGTCTCCTGCATTTTTCCAATCGGGCGAAAAAATATTTCAAAACACCAACATCAAAGTCATCTATAAGGTTTTGAATATCGAACAAGACTCTGCTTCTCAAGACTTCATACCTCATTACTATGACCTAATTATAGCAAACAATGTCATTCATGCGACAATTGACGTACTGGCTTCTCTACGAAACCTCCGCAACTTGCTTAGATCCGATGGAGTGATCTTAATATGCGAGACAACTTCGCCATTTAGGGCTGTTAACTTGGCGGTTGGACTTCTCGATGATTACTGGCGCTTTACTGACTATGATTTGCGTCCCCACAATTGTGTAATGTCTCTAGAGAAATGGAAATCAGCTCTATCTTCTTCAGGATTCGACAGAACCGAGGGATTTACTTGTTATGAAAACAGAATTGGATGTGTGTTGGGGAAAGCAGATTCTTCGTCTGACTACATAATTCCCAAGTTAAATCCTTCTGAAGCAGAAAACACCTCTGGGTGGATTATCTTTGGACGCAAAGATTGCAGAGTTTCTCAATTTTTCGAGAAAAAGTTACAAAGTTTGGGAAAGAAAGTTGAACTGGTAACGCCAGCTGCTAATGATCAACTGAGCTCTTCTCAGTATTCTATTAATCCCAATCAAGATACTGATGTCTCAGATGCATTTAAGGCAATTCAGAAACACAGAAAGATGAAAACAGATAAAGTTCTGTACTTATGGGGACTTAATTCTAAGAATTCCAACTATTCCGCTTTAACAAGACCATTTCTTAACATCTGCAAGACTCTTCTGTTTGAACTAAAACCGGTTATTTTTGTGGTTACAAACAGAACAGTCTCAGCCGGAGAAAGCGTCCTGGAGTCTCCAAATGCAAGTCTCTTGTGGTCCATGACAAAAAGTTTTACCAATGAGGCACCCAATAGTATGTGCAGAAGTGTGGACATGGACTTTGTAGAAAACTCACCTACAGAAGTAGAAATGGAGGAGGTTTTCTCTGAGCTGTTCATAAATGACAGCGAACTACATGTTGCGTACAGAAATCACGAGAGGCTTGTGCTGCGATGTGTTGAGGGTAAATTTTCTGGTTCTCCACTCAGTTTTCCGTCGAGGTCTGATAGATTCTGTCTGGTGCTTCCGACATCAAAATCGATTCGCGACTTGAAATTTACCCCAGCTAAAAAACTTCCCGTTGGAGACCGACAAATTGAAATCAAAGTGAAGTCCTATGCTCTGAACTTCAAAGATGTCCTGACAGTACTGAAACCAAGCGAAGAGTTCATGAAATACCACACCGTGGGAATTGATTACTCGGGGGTGGTTTTGAGTGTTGGTCCACATGTTACCAATTTCCAAGTTGGAGATGCCGTGTTTGGATTCAACATGGATGGAGCGGCAATGCCAAGTCATTTGGTGGATAATGAAAAGTCGATCTTTAAAATTCCATCTCATATGACATTCGCTGAGGCTTCCACACTTCCAGCAGTGACCGCCACTGCAGTCATGTGCTTAGTGCAAGTCGCTAAAATGACTAAAGATGATACAATTTTGATTCATACTGGATCAGGAGGCGTTGGAATTGTGGCTATTCAAATTGCCCAGCACATTGGAGCTACCGTTGTGACGACAGCTGGAAGCAAGCGGAAGCGAGCGTTCTTAAGAAACATGGGAGTCAAACATGTTTTCCACTCCAGGAACACTTCTTACGAGAAAGGAATTCGAAAGGCATTAAACGGAGGTGGAGTGGACATTGTTCTCAACTCCCTCACCTCAGCGGGATTTAAAGAAGCATCAATCGCTGTTTGCAACAAAGGGGCGAGGTTCGTCGAAATGAGCAAACTGAACATCTGGACTCACGAGGAATTCGCAGCTCTCAGACCAGACGTAAAGTACACGATTGTCGATCTCACTGAAACATCTGAGGAAC
>Ga0194135_10000622_pt1 | contig 20905 bp, 9 predicted proteins | sample LitLau_LLRF_2013_FD_134024 | JGI IMG/M metagenome (GOLD analysis project Ga0194135, IMG submission 134024) | Freshwater sediment microbial communities in response to fracking from North America - Little Laurel Run_MetaG_LLRF_2013 (version 2) | ecosystem: Environmental > Aquatic > Freshwater >...
AAGTTTTAAATTCGCCAGTCCGCAATGAAATATTAAAGTTTGTGGAATAAGTACTTTGTATTGATTTCCTACAATCGTGCCGGAATATTCAACGGAGTGCATGCCTTTAAAATGTGTGTGGTCCTGCGTTCAGGATATATAGATATTTGTACACATGTTCTGATAGTAATAAGTCCTGAAGACTTGCGCGATGAATCCCATAAAAAATGTGAATTTGGTTTCTAACTAGATGCGTAGTGTATAGTATTCCTTTTGTATTCTCCTCTAGATTAAGTTATCGCTGCCCACAGTAGCAGAATGATAGGTAAGGTGTAATATAAAGGCATTTGTATTTGGGATTGTTACCCTACCAAAAAGTAGTGGTGATAGGATAGTTAAGTAAAATTGAAAGCTGACTTTTAAGCCTTGAAAGATAAGAGAAATCTCTAGTACTTTGTATGTACATTTACGGGGTAGATTTGCGGAAAGGCTTCTGGTGATGTATACATTGCACATGTATGTATTAAATTACACGGACAAGGGATAAGGATTAAATCGCAGCTCGATCGAGGGGTTCTGAGGATACTAAAGGATTAACGAGCGAGAGATCGATGGTCCTTTTTTTCGTTTTTCACTCATTCGCTCGCTAATCCCTAAATATCCTCAGAACCCATCGATTCAAAAGACACTTGAAGTACCTGAACTTTCAAAATTGCGGTTCATTCTCAATGTATGGCAGGAACATTGTCATTCACATTGTGTGTGTCCTGCAATACATTGTGTTGGATACATTGTGGAAAACCTGTAGTCTCCCTCAGAGGAACATCAGTTGTGATCAGACCGTTGACAAAGATACAGCTAGTTTCTCTGCTCTCATTTATGTAACTTTTGTTCAGTTTGTTTACTTACTTTTTCCTCCAACCAGTAATTCACCACCGCCAAACTCAATTTTTAGTTTTTTGTTTTCAACTAAGATGGCTTGTTGTCGTTTTTACTCACATCTTGAGGTAAATAAATGTGAAAAATAAGGTTATCATAAAAACAGTGTTAAATAATGACTGTGAGTGAATAATGTAAATTTTATTTTATTTTTTACTTTAGATCTTCACCCGTATGGAGCAGGACTTTGTTGAGATGGAGCAACTCTTATTGAGAGTTGAAGCCGTCCAACAGCGAATGCTTAACGGTGTCATCCCCATTTGGACTGACGTCACTGGAATCCAGGAAGCTCCTGCCTCCAATCTTCCGGACGCCATAAGCCGTTTAAGGAACGTGGTGAACCGTGCCCGTGAATTCCTGGACTTGATTCCAGCATTTAGGGCTATCCATTTTCCAATATCGTAAGTATAAATTTATTTAATAATCTGGTATATAGAAAAACTTTTCATGTTGTCTTAGTTATTTTAATTTTGGTTTTTTATTACAGAGGAATCCCCACTGAAGTCTGCGATGCTACTCTTTTCGAGGAGGAGTTTTATGAGGAATTTCACCTGCCAAGGACAGCGGAGGAAATCTTTCATAACATCCGACTCATCGTGAAATCAGACGTTGACACCTTAATAACTTTTTTTCCTACCAATACGAATCTTGTTCCTCCAATTAATATAATATTATTGTAAACTTGTGATTTATTGCTGTAAACTTTATACATAATAATTTTTATAATTCTTTCGCTTCTCTCTTACTGCTTGATCAGTCAACCTCTTCAAGTGTACGGTTGTTCTGGTCTTGGCTTGTCGCTAGCCAACTGATGAGTTCAGCAGAACGAAACCAGAACAACAAGTAGTGGAGGGGTGGGGAAGTGGGATGTTAGCCATTAAAATTAAAACGAATCTGTGACTTTAACATTTCAAAGACGAAAGTTTGATATTGCATAATATTTTATTGACTGCAATCATTAGTGTTTGATTTGATACACATAAATTAATATAATGGATACAGTACAGTGCAACCGGAAAATGTATTATTCTCATCTCATGCATCAATCATTTCATCATAAATTTGAATTTCCAAATTTGTTTACGATTTGTAATGAAATTTAATCCTTAGAACAATAACTGGTAGTAATAATTAGTAAAACACTCAGGTATCCAAAAAGTACCTACAAATTCAAGTGACTGCATTCATTTAATCTCATTTCCAAGTCCCATTACCATTACTAAATGTTAGATCACAATAAAGTGCCTAAAGCTACCTTAACTATTTACATCCACGCAAATTCCATTCCCATCCCCACCCGAATGCTTTTAATGTTACTTTTACGTTAACCAAAAACTACTAAACTAGATAAAAATGCATGACATTGTTTCGTTTCCTCTGCGTATTCATACCCTGAAACTGAACACTAATTGATGTTTATGACTAAAAGTCAATGTGCATCGGTGTATTTTGCGGGTGACCACATTATGTACTTATATTCATAAAATGCATTAAACAATGAGCTACACATTTTTATCACACACGAAGGGACGGGGAAGTTTTGATTTATTTTTGCCTCTACCATTTGTATTAGGAGTTCGATTTCCTCCTGAGAAAAACCGAATCTATCAAAATCTGCACTGGTTTTTGTTCAACCAGGAGGTTCTCTTGTGGAGATTCAAGTGGAGGGATTCATATTAATATGCTTCCTCCTCTTTCTCTCCATCCAACAAGCAAGTTCTTATCCTTGTCCTTAATCTTTTTTACTCTCCTTCTTTCACTTTCACTGACAATATTCTTTGTAATGAATAAATGTGTGTATTTCTGCACCACACAAGTGCACACCATGTTCATCTCCTTGCTTCCACTGCCATGCTCCAATCGATCCACTTTCAATACGAAATGCTGCATTATTTTAGACAGCTCTCCATTTACTTTTGGAGTTGTGCTTTTGGTGGAAATTTAAAAGGCTACAAAAGAAGATGCCAATAAGAAACTTATAATGTACATGAAGTACATGTAAACTAGTGTGCAAAATGATGGGTAAAATCATAAATGGAAGATTGAAATGGAAAGATGGTGAGATATTTTAACACACTAAAAAACTGACTGACAAACACGTAAAGAATTATACATATGCGTGTGAGTTTCCCAAGAGAAGAAAGGATTTCATCTCCACTTTCACATGAATAATAACATTACTATATTTCAAGCTCCATCTTGTTCCAAATTCAATATGGGAAGCACGAGCACTGAGCGCTGCTACAAAGCAAATCATCCAGAGTACACCTGCTAGTGCTGGTGCTGTTCCATCAAATAATAATATCTCAGAATTGAACTTTAGTCAAACCACAACTTTATTAGACCAAGTATGCAAGAAAATAACAAATTTTCCCCCATATGACTCAAATACCATCGCAATTCCTCGTTATTTGTCATGTCATGACATGTCCAAAGAATTTTTTATCTCGTCAACTAATCATATTATCATGTAGTTTGGGTTATCAACAGCCTGGGAAAGATATATTCCGTTGTGTGCGTGATATGAGACAGGAATTCCAAACGCTCCTTTGGAGTTGGTTATCATATCATGTAAGTAAACTAAATTAGAAAAAATTGGAACCAAACAACCTAACGATATTATATTTTCCCATCTTAGCTTCTTTACGTCATGTCATCTACTCAGCTTTTAAATTGCGTATTGCAAAGGACAGTGAGCACTGAGAAGATGCCGGATACGGAATACGTCACCCGCCCTACTTTCTATATTCATTCAATTGTTCAGCACGCAGCTGAAATCCTTCCCTGTGCATGTTCATGTTCATGTTGGTAGTTACTTGAGTCAATGATGATGATGAGAAATAATTTCATGCCTAGAATATCACTTTGATTATGGGTTTCTCATTTCAAAAAGCAACTGAGTTGGTTGAGAGCTGAGGAACAAGTAAGTACACCACCTGGAAAAAGGGAACTATATTGATAACCCACAGTAAAATGTTGAGTCAACCTCTCAAGATAACTCTTGAGGGAGAAATAAAAAATTCCCATATATTACATCCTTCATTCAATCCAACATCACATTGCATGTCTGCTTATTGACAGATTTCTTCTCTGTGACTTGATTTCGTCTCCACCTTTCACAAGATATGAGCTTGATATGAGCACAGGGAAAAGAAAGTGGAGTAAAGTACATGAACATTTTGTCCTTCCTTCGTTCCTTCCCTTTGAGTATAATAATCACCCAGTCACAAAGCAGTAAATGTATGTGCACATCAAGTCATGCGAACATAAAATGGCTGAAGTAAGTTGGGAAAAATAAAAAGGAGAAAGCAACAGCAAATGCTTGGCTCTAAAAACCAACCTTGACGTTAGTTTTGGGTTGGGCATTCTGAGATTGAATTTTCATTTGCATTCTTTCTCATGTTATTTTCCCATTGTTCATGCATGCAACTGTTATTAGGTAGCTTTGTCTTGCGGGAAAAAGTATATGACTGACTAGGAAATAGCTAGGCTGTGTCAATCTACTGGTATTTATTGAGATTGTTCAATGTTCAATATGTTTCCATTTCACAAAAGTTGAAATGTTGAAAATAAACTAGTGCCATGTCATTGTGTTCGGGAGTTTTTTCAATCACAGGGTTTTTGAGAAATATATCTGGGCTTCATAAATAACTCAAAGCTCACAGTTTATTCCTGTTAAAACCCAATTCACAGCTTTTGTTAGCAAATGATAAGTCTTGTGTGAGTGATCTTTTGTTGGGTTCAAAATCAAAATCAAAGCTGAGTTTGGGTAAAAGTATTCAAGGTTGTTTTTCAACTTGCTGCAAATGTTAAGGCTTTCGTTTTGTATAATTGAAGGGAATGTGAATTCAAAGAATTTCCATCTTAATTTCAATTCTTTTCTCCATAAATTGTTTATGTTTCGGTTGAAACAAATGGTTTCCAACAGATCAAGCCAGGCTCATGATTTGATGGGAAGTTTCAATATGAATTTAAAATTACATAATATTATTGACTATCCAATCCACCAAATCATTTTGAAATGTAATGGTAAGTAAAAGAAATTACTGTTTATCAAATTTGGGAAAATTCTCAACTTGGAGGTGAAGGATCGATCTCGGACTTTTCAAAAGTCATAGGAAATCAGTTGATTTCAATAAGTGCCTCAAAGCATAAATCACTTTTTGGCCTTTCTGAATGAAACGCCATGCCATCTCTCCCGCTGCTCGGCCCACATATTTTTGAGTGAATTCCCATTTTATCTACTTCACCAAGCTTTTCCATTCTTCCAATAAAGTATGCAAGGGATTTATATGGTAAGGAGAGCAAATAACAATGTTTGAATGAAATAAATTTTTTGTTCGTTCGTTGACAGTATTTTGTAAAGTCACTTCCAAGCAGAGTGCCAATTCGTGTGGCAATTATTCTCAAGATAACACATTCTTCAAGTGCTTGCGTTAGCCAACATTCAATTCTCTTTCCATTTTATTCCCATTCTTTTAATAAATTTCAAAGAAATATGATCCACAAAACCCCAAGTCTCTACAAATAATGGAGTAAGAGGAGAGGATAGAAAAATGAGACAAAACCCAGCAGTGTATAACTAACATCAAGTCAGAAGAGAGCCATGAAGCATGAACAACCCTGGGAACAAAAGTATTGACAACTCTGTGGTATAATAGTGGTTTTCGTTTGTGGATTCTGGTTTTGAGACACAAATATCCATATCCCTTCCTACTTCCTACATTCATTACACATGTGCAAATATTTCCTCTCAAGGTTTCACTTGATCACAAGTCTGGAATTGGGTTTCTCCATTTCTCCACTTTTCATTCGAGCGCAGCACAACAATGAAAGAATGCCATATTGGAGATGGAAATTATGTACATTTTTTTTCATGCATTTCCCAGTTCAAACAAATACATCAAGCATAATACACAACTATTTTGGGCTGCGGCTGGGGCTTGTATTTTCACATATTTTTATGTTGATTAAGCTCAACAGCAAATTAAAAACAGGCTTCGTTTCATGTCCAATGGAACAGGAATGCTGGTTACAATCAGGACGACTATATTCAATCTCATATTACCCTTATCTTTACCTCAGTTTTTACCTCATTTAGCCCCATTTCCTGTTGCTACTTGCATCTGCACACCTCCTACTCTAAATCCAGCAGCTTCTTGTTGTTCATTTCCAAAAGCACATAGCCACAATAGAATGCAATGCATTTTAAAACGCTAGCTCAGCTCCAACCCAAATTTCCCTTGACTCAGTTGACTAAGCTTGTTATACATTTTAATCTAAGCTTGGTCACTTCAACATTTGTGTTTCTCGCTTGTTTAATTAATTCCAAAACATGAAGCAGCCAAAACTTGATTTGGGTTTTCACTCAACCAAAAAGAGACTAGATGCAATATGAATTTCCTAAAATGGCTATATATAAACCTTAAATATACATGTTTATGTAGTTTATGCCTAATGTTGCACCAGCTAAGCTCATTCGGCAGTACATTTATTGCCAAAGCATGAGATGAAAACTGTGCTCGACATGGACGCGTGTGAGTAAGTCATTGCCAAAGCGGCTTTTCGGTTGGTTGGTGGATTAAGAAATTGGAAAAAGGATGTTAGTGGGAGAGTATAGTAATAGTAGGCAAATTCTGAATTATAGCTATCCCACGAACAAATGAAAAACCGAAGGGATTTGTAACGGCTCGAGTGGTGGGTTTACAATAAATGCCGGTGAAAGCGGATCAACTCAGCCAAGAAATCGAGAGAAATAATATACAACATATGCACATTTCCCTATACGAAGCATTACTACGAGAAGGGGAAATTTGTGGGTTTTGCGTCTCACAGAGGACTATACTCCACAAAGGTTCTTTAACAGTGGTGCATGCATATTACTTGACTCTGCAGTGTGGTGGTTGTTGCAAAAACTTGGGCAAAATAACCATACTCAACAAGGCCACATGTGTATCTAGAGAGGTATCAAATATAGCGCATAAAATTCTTCCCAAGATTTCACTTAAAACTAACGAGCTTGGTTAAGAATATAGAAACACAATGGGTTGAATTATACGCGTGCCTTTCATTCCCTTGTACTGTACACAATATCTGGCTTCATAAAACGACTGCAAATACTATATCCATACCTATTCACTTTGGAAAAGGGCAGCTCAGTTCAGCAAGATAGATAGATATCTAAAGCTGTGTAGATTTACTGGGCATAATTCACACTATTTCCTTCTTCCCAAATTCTATTCTACAGTACAACACATACACAATTACCTCAAGGCTTGGAAGCTTGGAGTGAAAGCTGAAGATACATTTGGTCTGGTGACCAGACTCTGGTCTTGTCCATTGATGTTCTTTAGGAAAGCCGAAAGGGTGGAGATGGAATGTATGTTGCAATGCAACTACATTTAATAGCCAGAAGAAGCGCGTGAACACCGAGAAAATCCATATGAGTGTAGGGAATTCCATGTGTAGAAATTACAATCATCTATATAATACTATTATTTTGATGCTCTCATTTTGAATCCGCATAAACTCATAGCCATACTCCCTTTTCTTGCCACAACACTAATACCATGTTACACTAAAAGGGCATGCCAATACTCCTTCCCATTTATAGATCTTCATTGATCCGGTGTGTTGAATGATTACTGCCAGTTCTATTCAGGGCTTACCTACTTCCATCCTCCAACCTACCTTCTTTTCTTCTTATATGCATTAGCCGCATGAATGAACATGGGGATGGGGAAAACCGTTTGTGACAAATTAGTTTCAAGTTGAAATCCTTAAATCTAAGCTTAGTATAACTTTCATCAAACCAACAGCCAACCTTTCTCTTAGTTGGCTGGCTGGGAATTTCTATGTCTTTCCTTCCATTCAAGGTGATTTACCGTTATGCATTCCATTCATTCCAGACTATTCTATACTAGTTTCAATTGAATTGTTCCTCCGACTCGACTTTTATCTCAATGTATTGTAAACCAACTACTTTGTTGTCTTTGTCCTTCTTTCCCTGAAAATGTTCAAGAGCATTTACACATGCGCCTGCTACACATTTCTGAAAGTTGTCAAATTAATATTATTTAGCTCGTACATCAACAATGGCTCAAGTGAAGACGGAAGTGTAGATTGGAAGGTTGTATATTTTTAATGATACTTCCTCGTTCATGTATAACTGCCTAATGCGCATTAACCATCAACATTATGAGGGAGGATGCAAGCAAGCCCGTTCATATCAATCATGGTTCTTGGAACAGCAAGACCACGACCAGCCGTTCATTTTCTATGTAAATAATCTTTTCCTCTACTCCTCTTTCCTTTGGACTTGGACTGGGTTCTTTGTACTTCATCTTGAAGGAGAAGAGAAACAGATACTTTCAGTTATGAAACCAAGACCAAGTAATATCCGCCGTTCTCTCACGTTTTCCTTTTCTCCCTCTCTATCTATTTCATCATTTTCATCATCCGTCAAGATAAATTATCATGTATTTAGCAGGTTTTCCTTCGAAAGAAAATCCTTGTGTGGGTGATTCTCAACTTGGCATATTAAAACTGGCAAAACACACACATTTCCAGTTTTTTGAATATTTTGTTTACTTACGGGAAAACTAAACTTAATTTTAGGAAAAACCAAAATTCAAGATGAAAAGGAAGAAAGAACAGGTTCTTTGTTAAAATGGGTTTTCCATTATGGATTTTCAGTCTTCATTAGCAATTCGCTTTACATTTATTTACAAGTCCACAACCAAATGATGATGATGATATTTTGCATTTCCATAAAGTTGATCATACACATGGTACACTCCCAGGAAAATCCAATATTACAAAGTTTGATGAATCTATCTGCGCCAAGCGCCAAAAGCCATCCATGTCTCAAAGGCAAAGAAAAGATTTCTCAGCAAAACCAAAAGTTGATAAGGAATTGCAAACTACAATGAATAAAATATATTTACTGGAGAAGACAGCAACATTTTGAATTGTGTTTATTACTCCATAACTCCATTTGCTTGGAAAGAAAAGCAAGAGCAAGAGGAGCAAGAGATAGCAAAGGAGGTTGGGTTTTTGGGCTTAGGTTGGCGAGACGAGACCAAAACCAAATAAGAAACATTCAAACATTTGCATAGTTAGCAAACTGAATGACAAAGAGAAATACAAGGCTTGGCCAAAACGATTTTTTCAAAATCATGAAACAAGCCCACAGCAAAAACCCACAAGTTAGTTGTTACGGTCGGAACGCGGTGATTGTGATTTTTCTTGAGGAAGGATGAAAATATGGTTGGCTTGTTGGCAAATGTTTGGAAAAATATATTATAATATATACACACTAGGAAAGTGAGTGTGTTGGTTGTGTGGTCTGGTTTGGTTTGATTCTGGTGAGTTTTTTTGCTGTGGCTATGCAAACTACAAATATATACCAAGCCACATTTTGCAATGTGGGACACATTGGATACAAACATGCTCGTGCTCTATCGTTTAAAAAAAGGAGAATAGTGAAACATGTAGAGGAGGAAAACAGTGCACTTGTCTTTTTCCATTGACATGATGAAATGAGTTGAAGAGAGGAATAAAGGGCACGCCAAAAGAATTTCATGGTTCGTAAAACTCTATTAGGACAATGGGAGTAAGGAGCCCTTGACTGGGACAATCTTTTCAAAGCCCATAAATGTTACATCTTTTTCTTCTATATTCATCCATTTTTTAAACGGGGATACTCTCCTAAGTTCTAGATGACATGACGGCTGGAGAGAAATAGGGAAAGGAATTTCCGTCTTGCACACATTCTATTTTACATCTCTTTTCTTATTCCCAATCCCCATTGTCTTAGAATCTAACGAGGACAACGTAACGTATGCAATAATATTATGCTCTATGTATCAACACAATAATATAATACTCTGACTACTTTTGCTGTCCCCTAGATTTAGCCATGAACACCACACCACTTATAGAACCACAGGAGCAAGAGGAGGAGGCAAGCAAGTTATATTTATTCATAATATAATACTTCCTGTGGGGTATAGCGTGAAACATGTAGCTCATTCACATCTCTGGGAGACGCCTTTCTGTCTCTACGCCACCATTTTATCATGCTCCGCTCCTTCTCCCTTCTTTTCACACTCAGAGATGATGAAATTATGCAAATCTAATTATCCATTTCCTTTCTTTTCTCCTCCATGGAAGGAATACTAGGAAAAAGTGGAGTAGTAATGGTAGTGAGCTGGAGTTAGTTTGTGTAAAAAGTGAAGCGTCATGGTGTAGTTGCTGGCAGGAAATATAAAGGATTATTATCCTGACTACAGAGCAGAGCTTACTGACTAGACTAGACTAGACTGGAGAAGAATACGCTTATTTTAAAAATAATGAACTGGACTTGGACTGACAAGGGAGAAAGATCTAATATCTAATTCCTTCTTGGCACAACTCCCTCACAGAATGACTGTATCAGTCGCTCGAATGAATGTAATAGTAATGAGGAGGACAAGTGATGATACAGGTAATCAAGGGCTGGCTAAAAACTTGGTCGTCTTGTCGACTCACTCCAAAGGGCCAAGTGTGTCTGGGCTGGTATTAGGAGTAGAAAACCTTATCAAGGATTAATTAAAGTCCCAAACTAATTTCCTTAAAGAGCAATATGATGGGCACACTCTACTTGGATTATGAGGAGAGTTGAGTGAAGTAGAAGCTAAAAAAGAGATGAGAATGATGATCATGATGATGGTGATGTTTATTGCTTCAGAATGTTCGTAAAAAATTGAAAGAAAGGGGAAAGTGGCTGTCGTAATAACTAATTTTGCAACAAACTCTTCAACTAAATGTTACTCCACAGTCTTACGCAAAAAGTTGTGAGAAATTGATGATAAGCTTTAAACTAATTAAAGACCGTCTAGTCTTTAGAGGGAAGAGATAAAGCGCTACAAATATATTGGCATTAGTAATACATCCGCCACTTTACAACAATTAAGATTTTGTCACAAGAGTGTCTTGAAAGTTGTAAATATATTATGCAAATGTTCCTTCTAATCTTTTCCCAGAAAAGCAAAATGGTGTGGTTTGTAATAATCACAGAGAATTTTTTGCAACTTGTATCGTTCAAGAATCCTCCTAATAATTTACTCCCCGTTTTACACAAGCATCTGCTTAATACCTGTGGGTGTTGGTTGCATCTTCTTGCATATCATATGCATATCCATCCATATTCAGAGAAATTTCCCAAATTCCTCCACTCTCCACCACCAAAAGGCATCAGAAAGCTTTAATCACTGTGGATTTCTCTTGTTGAAGCGGAGATATCAAATTAACTTTTTACATTTGGATTATGTAGCAAAGCGCAAGAGAAAAAAGAAAAATTATCAAAACAAAAATCCTCCTCTTCTTTTTCTCTTCTCACTCTCCCAATTTTACATAACATGGATAATCAGAAAAGTGACAACTGAGATATCAGCATATCATGAGCATAGGAGCATCTCCTGTTCCCATACAAAATTATTATGCTCCCCTTTCTTTCACAAAGTTTCTCCACGTTGTTCATGTGAAGAAAAAGAGTTGAATTTTGGTGGTAATTAAAAACATTCGTGAGCACAAAAGAGACTGATTAAGTCTGAGCCTTGGAGCTCTGCTTGAAAATATCAAGACTCCTCTTGTGTTCATCTGGGAGAGATAATAAAAATGGGAGAAAAAGTGTCTTATTTTTATTATTCACTGTGAGACAAATATACTTGGGGATTTTTTATCAGATATGCTTTTCCTTTGTTGGGTCGTGGGAAAACTCATCATCTCAGCCCCCTACGCATATACAAAAGTGGATGTGTTTATGTTGAATGATTAATTCACAGAGATTATTAAATTCATTGTAGTTTAAACACCCACGTAAAAATTCACAAACAAAAGTCCAAATCTCAGCAGACTTTTGAGTCGTTAAATGATGAGGAGACTGTGACAAGGCTTGACTAAAATAGCAATAAAAACTATTAATATGAGTGATGAACGAACATCATCATCATCAGGGATGTAACCAAGTGTGCATACAAAGAGCCCAACTTTTAAAAATTTATCGTAAAAAATACGTGTTTATTATGACCATTCCACCCAGCTTTAGTTTTTGTTGATAAAAAGCTCGTTTAATGCCCCACCAGTGCATTTGCGTGGTTAATTGTGCAAACGCATTAGTTTCAACATTTCTCCAAATTCCTTCTCACTCTCACCATTCCATTCTCCAACTCACCCGCTTCGCTTGTGCTCCCTTTTCACTCGCTCGCAATAGTTTGCAAAATACAAACAGATTTTTTAGGAAACATAAAGGAAATGATACGTGAAAGCAAATATCTGAGAGTCACACAAATAAAAATATTTGAGCATTGAGTTGAGCACCCTTTGGAAACGACACAAATTTCCTGTGACAAGACTAACTTTTAAGAATTGTTTGCTCAAGGCATTCCTCTGTACTTTAGTTAAAATTTGAAAACACACAGCCATAGAACCAAACCATCCTCCTATCAAAAACTCACTGTAATAACCAGCTTAAACCAGAACCAGCAAAACCCAGCAGATTACTGAATGAATCCTTTTGTGGCAACTGTGTACTGTGTAATAATAACATAAAATTTGCTACAAAAAGACGATATATGAGCCAACCACGGGGAAAAAGTAGCAAGTACAAATGAAAAGTTGAAAGCATGTATATGTGTACATATTTAAGCTCTCAACTTTACATGATATCCAGAATAGGAATAGGAACAAGCTCACGAGTGGATTATAGGCTGACCTGGACAATGCCTAGGAGCAAGTTATTTACTGCATAGCCTGAACTATGAGCGTACAAGGAACGAACAACGAGATGTTTTCTCCCGCTGCTTTCTAATCCTAATCCATTTCCCACAGTAGCAAAGCAGGAGACCAAGACCAAGAGTTACGTTACTCACAGACGATTGTCAACTGTGCCGATATTGGTGCTGTAATTCACTCAAGAGTAGAATGGAATGAAGAGAAAGGACAAAACCCACACAGGGAGAAAGCTATCTGGCTGCCACCATCCAAGTAAAATGATGTCATCGTTTGTTTTCCAACGTTTACAATACAAAAAGCTGAGAGATAGCGGGAAGAATGGGGAGTGCTGGTGCTGCCTCTGCTTTAAAAAAAGCCCTTCACAACACAATACTGTACATTCTGTGTCTGACAAATGAGAAAGCCCCAAGGAGCAAACCGATCTAGTTTAGCAGAAGAGCAATGAGACGCTTAGGGTGCAATAAAAGTACATCATTTGAGCCTTAATCACAAGTCTAACCACAAACCAGGAGTTGGGAAATCCGACTCCCAAAAACTCGGCCAGAGCAAAGGGATCATCATAAAAAGAAAGTGATATGTACATCCTTCCAACCACAAAACGTTCTTCAGTAAGTCTATGCAATGGCTACTTTATTGCTCCAAATGAATTGATAGTCCCAGTCTCCCAAGTTATATATTTTCCATCACATTTAATACACTGGATTTGGGATTATGCTACTGCAGGCAAAGTACTGCAATAATTAAGCACGTCATGTCAACTTCTTGTGTGCTACTCTGGTGAAAACACTGGGCTCCTGCCACTCTACACAATTTTTCCCTCTAATTTACAACTAATACTCGATACTGCTAGTTTCGTGCATGTCAACCAATCCCCGACATATCTGACATTGGCTTCACTCACTCCATTCCTACCCAGTTCAAGATAAGTTTAGCCTTTGTTGGTTGCACTTTGTATTTGCATACTAGTTTATGCCAAACACCCGTTTTACCTTCATTTCATTTCATTTCATTTGCATTCCAGTTTTATTGAGGAGCTTTCGACATTGCGTGTAATATCAGGAATCAGCAGGCTATAATTACTAGGGTAATATAACAGCAGTGCATGTTCTTTGATCAATACTCCTCCACGCCCATTGTACTACTTGCACCAAACACCAATCAGGATCTTTCTTTCTTTCTTTGACTTTGGTTTTGTGACATTTTACAACTTTTATTATAAGTCAGACAGACAATATATAGTTATAGACCGAGTTGGTAACAAGGAAAGCATGCCACGGAACTACCAAGCGAGCGAGTGATAGTCATCACCGGAAACACGAGATCTGTTTTGTGGCTGACAAAGCTTATAAAAAGCTTCCATGTCAGGTATCTTACTCGCCGGGTTGAGAAAATTGAAGAATCTCTCAAACTTTAATGCCTAGTCAGTCATGCTCCGATAACTAAACTAGGGGGAATGATGATAGCCCATTAAAAAGGTCTGCTCAAAAGGTTAACTTGGCAAAAATCTAGCATCGTTATCATCAAGTGTAGAGCATTGAGCTTTGAGCATAGAAGTCATATATCACCGTGTCATCTTCAACTAATTACCATGTACAATGTTTATCCAAGCGATAAGATAAACGCAGGTAAACTCCACTGTCCTAAATATCCCATGTACAATTTTCCATTCCATTCACAAACTTTGCTTGGAAAAAATATGCTTCCTAGTTGAACATTAGGCTGGAGCGTTGCGTTGGTTTGTTTTTGTTAACCCTTTTTGTTTACGACACAAGCCGGAACTAGAGAACCAGGATGATTAAATGCTAGGAAGCAGGATAAATACATCTTTGCATCTTTCACATCTGGGTTTTTGTGTAAACACTAGCACAAGCCCGAGAGATATACATTATGTAACAAACGCTATTTTTCGCAGAATGTTTACGAGTCTTTCCCTACGAGCATTCATTGTCACACCCTGAGAAACCTTAATGGCTGGTTGGTTTAACTCAGCTGGACAAGAGTAATATGTTTGCCGTTTGCGCTCCTTCGAGTGTACACTAGATCTCTCAGCGATGGGAAGATGGGATAGTAAACCAAGACCAAGATGGAAAGCGGAAAGTAAAGAGTTGCGAAATAAAAGATGAGGTTGAGTGGTTATAAATATGTTACATGTGCTAATACCCTTCACACGTGGGCATAAAGCCGTATGCATTGCATTGGGGGAAAGGAAAAGGGAAAATGCAGAAACGTAGAAAAGAATGACTAAGGTCACAAGGTGGAATTGGCTGAGTGTCTGGTGCAAAGAGGAGGCAAACTTACGTTGGCTCGGGCAGATTTACCATAAGAAGCTCCTTGCAAGACATTAAATGACGCGAGGAAACTCAGTTCTCCACCCGTTTTTCACTTGTTTTTCGTGCATAATGTCATGTAATGTTAGTTTTGGGGTTTCTCTCACTTTTTGATATTCTTTGGTGCATCGGCATCAACAACAAGAACAATGCGGAAAGAAAGAAGGGTTTTACAAACCTGTAATAAAAGCGATCCACCCGGTATCACAATACGAATGACATATCTCCGCTTGGAATCCAGTCGTATGCATACATACACTTCCTCCATTTGCCAATAAGAAACGGGAGCCGCCATGGGTCCTATGGGCTGTAAAGAGACAAATAAAAAATACCAAAGTGTTAACCGTAAATCTTGTCCAGTATTTCATGTTGTTTTATTGAAGCTGGAGTCTAACGACATGCGGAAGCGAGATGTATGGGGAAGAAAGAAGGAGTTCTTGCTTCTCCAGTGTTTTAATTTTTATTAGCATCCGTGTGAAATATCCGATCCCGATGCCAATGCCAATGTGTTGACATGCATACTTTATTTGATGAATTTATGCTAACCTGAAGGTGAAGGTAAGAAACAATTTGGATGGAAATTGGAAACAATTTGGATGGAAATTGGAAACAATTTGGATGGAAATTGGAAACAATTTGGATGGAAATTGGAAACAATTTGGATGGAAATTGGAAACAAAACAATAAAAATTGTCAGAGTTTTTAATTAAATATAAATGTGAAGCTGTGAAGTTTATAAATTCCAGGATAAAGGAGCCATCAAAAGATAATAATATTTGTTACTTCTTCATCATCATCATCATAAATTTAGAATTGGGAGGTTGACTATACCCTTGTTCGGCATGCATTATGCAGAGACTCTGTGTAAATGATAAATTGAGATATTCATAGACATTCAAGTCATCTTACGATTAATGGCTTAGTGCCATCAAGTCTCTTTTGCCATAAATCATTGCTCATCATCCGTCACAACACACTTTTGTATTCACAAACACTTGGAAATTTTTAACTTTTCTTGAAATTTGGCTTTCTTAAAGTTTCTTAAAATGACACCCATGCTATTTCTCATGTTTTGATTGTTAAAAATGAATGGTAATATATAAGACCTGCTTGAGTGTGGGTGGATTTTAAAGCTTTGAAAAGACGCCATTATGTAATCCTATTTGAATTTCATTTATCCATGCTAAATAAATAGGTTACACGTTTCACTATAACATGTGATATGGTGTTGGCTTAAATAAAGTTTAACTGCGTTTTATGAATGAAACCAGCATGACGTAAATTGAAATAGTTTGACAACCCAGGGCGAGCCATTCTTGCATTTGGTGATGGAAATTTACTTAACCTCAATTATTTCCCGCAAGTACACACAAATTTTTGCACATGGGATAGTCCATGCATCAAAAAAGGTTGCCAAAAGGCTTAACAAGGAGCACTTAGTAAGCCAACTTGTTTTTTCCAGAGTTATGAGGGAAAGACAACATTAAATGGCCATTTGTTGTAATTTATGGTCCCACCAAACTTGACTCTTTTAGCGTGCAGATAAATTTGCGGCGGCTTGGTTCATTACGCTGTAGAAAATGGATGGGTTACACCAGAACCTAGTGGCTAATGATTCCATATCGATTTCTCATTTAGCCATCATTTCAGACATGAAATTGATTTACGCACGCTGTTCTTTATTACCTCGACTAGGACATATCAGACCACATGATGATGATGATGATGACGATGATGCTCTTCTTAAACTATTACGCTTTGGCTTGCTGGTTAGTATTTATAATGATGTCTCATCGGACTAAACAATCTGCAAGGTACGAAAAGAGCTGACTACCAAGCACCGCTCCATTTTGAGCGGATGTGGATGTGGAATGAGGTAAAAATGACGACAATGATGGAGTCCACGTTGATGATTATGATGACGAAGCGGTGCATTGAAAGAAGAGATAAACGCCTTTTCCAGACTTTCTCCCAAAATAATAACTGTCATCTATTGATATGAGAGTTTTGATTGATAAATTAGGAGCAGCCTTTATGAGGCATAAAACTATATGCTGCTAGTGATCGATTGAACCATGATTCCACACGGGTATGAGAATGCCACGTAGTAAGTTGTGATTAATTTAATGCTCCCGTTTGCGTTTTCAAATGAGCAAACCTAAAAATAACCTTGACTAACTAATTTGTTGTTGTGATCATTAGAAGCCTTGATAATGCGCTTTTACTGTAGCTGATCTAATCAATGCAGTTTTCAACAGCATATTATGATGATGGACAACTTGAGTCCGACTTTCTAATCCTCAGCAGAGTGAGTGTCATTAGCACACATTACCAACCAATTTTTACACACCATTGTATTTATAGGACATAATAATGAGAGTTTCTTTCAGTGACAATGCACAAGCTATATTGTCAATTAGCTTGGAGCTATCCCCCAATGAAAAATCAATAAAGGATAATGACTTCCATGATTTGACTATCTCTTACTGAAACACGCACACGTTTATCTCATCTCATTTACAAAAAGAACAAGGAAGAACTAACAGAACAGCTTAACTGTTCAAATAGTAAATTAGCCAAGGAAGAATTTGGACTTGCTTGTTTGGAAAGTGTATGTACCATCATCATCATTGAGACTGTAGCAACTTGTAAAGAATGCACATAAAAGGAACTTGAGGCTAGTTTTTACAAGCTTTCTCGTTTGCAATCCCAAACATACTCCTTGAGTCAACATATACGTTGGGCATAAATTGTTATTAGCTTTCACCATTTCAGGCAAAACACTCTTGTCGTGTGCCTTGTCTAGCCTTGCCTTGCTTTCCATCCCATCCTGGGCTGTTACGTAATAGGCTTTTACAATCCCTTTTATTTCAACGTAATGAGATGGTGCGTGTCTTAGATCTATGTCAATCGGATTACCTCAAAGCTAATGGAACAAATCGAGCCTCTGGGAAATGCTGGAGAGTGTGACAAGAGAGACAATGGCTTAGTGAGAGGAGAGGAACAAAAACTGACGACAGCCCAGCCTATTGCTAATACTCTTCTTTTATTTATCTACATCATATCATACACAATATTTCAACCCAAACTGATTCCCAACTAAAAGGAAGGTTATATAATAATGCTAAGTATGCCGTACGTTATTCCTAGTATGAAATGATAATGGTGATGATGAGGTGCAATGCAAACGGAATGGAAGAAAGTAAACGAGTTGCTGAGATTTCCCCACCTCTTCAACTTCTAAATGATACCAGTTATCCTGGAGGCTTTTCAAAAGCGCTGGAGAAAGTTTTCTTATAAGCAAAGACTTTATGCCCCTTTCCAAAGTATTACTCCGATGGTTCAAAAAGATGTTTAGGAAAGAGTAAGCTTCAGGATATTTCATGTATTATGTACACGGGAATGGAATGGATTTCCATTATTCTTATGAGAATGACGGAGGAAGAAAAAATTAAGATTAAATGATTCCCGTGAATAGAGTTGGGATGCTCTTTTAACTATTTAATCTGTACTCCTTTCCATTTCTACCTCAGCCTCAACGTTACCCAGACTGGATGATTTTACTAAAGTGTTTTTTACTTTCACACAACCGTATTACCTATAGTCAATCCAGAGAAAAAGACAAGAATTTTCTTGCTAGGCTGGATAACTTTTATTAAGAGAAAGTTTTATTTATTTCATTTCTTTCTCCTTGTAACTCCATAACTTCCATATTCTCTTGAAAAAGTTTGATGTTTGCAACGCACAAACATATTTTTCCCCTCTAAACACATTACCATTTTCATTTCATGGCAATTGACTCACTTTTTTAGCATTTTTCATCAATTTAAATCCCAGCATGGAGCCTTAATCCATCCCATTATGAAATCAAAATTTACAGGAAACGACTACTCCGTAATGAAACCTCCCAATCAATAATTTCATTTAATATTCCGCGTGCTCCAATCCAAAAATGTTTTGCCTTGTCCGTCATTTTTCAAAGTGGAACTGTTCAAAAAAACATTGCTGAACTCAGCACAATAATAGTATTACCCGCTTGTTTATTGCACTGGAGAAAGTTGCATCAACTCACGATCAGTTAAGTTGGCTCAGCAAAAAGTGGAACTAGTAAAGTAAATGTTTATAGAAATTCCGAGGACAGTTCCCAACTGTCATGTAAACCTGCTGTCCACAGGGTTTGCACAACATTATATATATAGGTTATGTATGAGTGAATGAACATGTGCAAGAAAATAATTACGAGCTATACCATAAAAACAAAGCAAAAAATGAGCTGTATTACATTAGTTTGAAAGAATGAGTTTCTGTTATCAACATTCTTCAGTCCATTGCATTGCCTAGTGGCTTGCAACACGATTCTGTCTCTGACACAGACATTTCTATGCTAGAGGGAACATTGAGTTGAGAAAGGAAACAAGTTATGTACTGATTTCTGATATACCTAATAATCTGCAGCCAACTCTGGGAAAAAATCTTGTTAAAAGTTTTACTACACTTCATGTCGCAGAGCTCTGGCACGCACATAACGCAGATAATAGATACTTGTCCAATATGCTCAACCCAATATGTCTTATATAGCCTTATGGTTTCTTCTTGGGAAGGAAGTTCATTTCTCTGACTGAAATCAATACTTGGTACATTTTTTTCTTGCCAACTGATTACCAAATACCAACCCATTTTATTTCGCCGTTTGCTGGAGACATTGACGTGACTCCAGGATCTTGAGGATGGAAACAAGCATGACTCGGTGACTAATTTCATTTAAACTCAGCTCACCCCACAGGGAGTAATCGTAATCGTAAGTATTAAATCCAGTTGTACAATTTGGGGCAGAAACTTCTCATTGGGAATTCACATTCGGAGATAAAAATCTAAGCCTCCTCCTCCACCATGTCGTGTCGTGACCGTTGACATTTAGTGTACATCAAATGAATTACAATCAGAAAAACGGGAGCAACTTATCCAACCGTCTAAAAAACCTTCATGAATATTTTTCGCGTTGAGAAATTCATTTCATTCTTCATTCATTTTTAAATTATGCCTAAATGACAGCAATATGGTATCAGAATATCACATCAGCATCACCTTACCATGTCCAATGTCTAAGTATTAACCTTAATGCTAATGTAAATCAGCCAAGCAAAAATGAGCATGACATTTGACTGCACAGGCACACACTACTAGTTTCTTGTCACGCAATGTCCGTGTTTACAACGTTGTTGATGACAAGCCGAGAAATAAACTCTGGGCTTGGTTCACTTCACGCTTCCTTACTTTCCCCTTGCTTCGTCATCGTCATCTATTTCATTCACTAATCACTTTACGCTTTCTTTCCGCATCCATTTGTGCTTGGAAGGGAAATGAAAACGTGTTTTTGATTAATCCCATTTTTTTCTCAAGTTCCTGTCTCATGTTCCATGGAAAGATTATATAAAAAATAGTGCGTAGGCGATTGTATGCAAGTAGACTTGTATTTGTATATGAATATACAATCATCATTATCACCCTCACAAGTTGGTTGGATATTGTGGGAGTAAAAGCTTGAAAAGTCAGCATGTTATTGTACGTGATGTAATATGTAATCCTACAGAGTGCAAACATACATAATGCATACGGTTGCAATCCAGTTTTGTGCATATGTTACCAAAACAAGAAATGTTAGTGTTTTCCTTTTCATCCCTGTCCAACTTAACCAGAGCTGAAGGACCGGAAGGGTTCCGGTACAAAGTACAGGTCCTCGGTACATTTACAAAACCTGTCCAGTCCACGGTACCGGTCCCCGGTACATTCATAAAACCTTTCCGGTACCCGGTACAGGTCCTCGGTACATTTACAGAAGTGGTCCGGTACTCGGTACAGGTCCACGGTACATATAATAAAATAAT
>Ga0194135_10000623_pt1 | contig 20904 bp, 27 predicted proteins | sample LitLau_LLRF_2013_FD_134024 | JGI IMG/M metagenome (GOLD analysis project Ga0194135, IMG submission 134024) | Freshwater sediment microbial communities in response to fracking from North America - Little Laurel Run_MetaG_LLRF_2013 (version 2) | ecosystem: Environmental > Aquatic > Freshwater >...
AATCAAAGATTTAAGGGAATTTGGCGCCTCTACAATTCGAAGAAAATTTTCTTTCAAATTTGCCTTCATCTTATTCAAAAACGCCTTGATAATTTTGGGACCACACAGACAGACACACAGACAGACACACAGACACGGGAATCCCATAAACCCCAAACCCTAAAGGGTCCGTGGTTAAAAATACAAGAACGCCAATCTTTCAATTTTGGTCTCCTAGCAACCTTGCTCTACCCCTTCTTGGAAGAAACTGGATAAAATCTTCCTTCTTTTGATTACAAAATCACCAAAGCGACATGATACGTGTTCGCTGTTTTGTTTATTTAGTTATCAAACTCGGAACAGAGGTCCGTGGGCGAGCGGGCGGAATCGGCATGCATGAGCATGACGGACGTAAACCGTGTAATCAAAATCCCCGCGGAAAAAGTGTTAGAACTCTTTCTGAAGTCAAACTGAAATCAGCGCGCCGGATCTTTTTCAGTTCGAACTTGATGACGTTTCAGTAAAATAAGGGAAGTAAATAGTAAAGTGACAACAATCTTGGGTAACTAAAGAATTAATCATTTCTGAATTTTTTCTCCATTCTATACATTGGTGACAGTTGAAAGTTCAGTCTTATTGTACAGGTGATGGCGAAACCGAAGTCGTCACCGTCAGGAACAGTACCTACTCCGAAGCCGAAGGCGAAGGACAGAAAAGATAAGTACCCCAAGGCGGTGGGTAGTCAAAAAGTTGGAAATACAGTACAGAAGAAACCGAAACCTGCGTATGGCCAGAGCAACCCCTTGTTCGCTAAGGCTAAAAAAAGTGTAATTTCCACAAATGCCTCAAGTTGGTGGAACGACGATCGAGATGAACCACTCAATGCTCAAGCGAAACGGCGAACTTTGGCGGAAAACAACGGTAGGCGATTTGCATTATTCTGCGAGCTTCACTAAAAAATGAGAGCTAACACCATACCGTTTAACTTTTAGAACGAGAAGCTGAGGATATCGACAGACTTAACCAGCGATTGCAACAGTCTTTGCTGAAAAACAAAGTCGACAGAAGCCGACCAAAACCCACTTTTGATGACGGGGAAGAAGATGATCAAGAAGATTCCGACGACGGTTTCCTCAAGAAAGCTTTCCCGGTCCCGAATGATATCATAGCGGACATAAAAATGAGTAAGGAATCTATCAGGAACAGAAATATGAAGCAGATTTGGGATCATAGTGGGCCTCGGAAGGATCAGCTCCATGTATGAACTTTTCTTTGATGAATTCCTGAAATATAATCGCTGACTTGCTTGAAATTATTCACCTTTTTTGTTTGTATTCCATTTCTCAGACCTACATGCACTACCGGTACAGAATCATCCCAAACTTTCCACCTTGGTTTCTAACCTACTGCGTAGAATTCACAAAATATTGGGACTGGTAAAAATTTTTTAATGGGCACTGCATTTTGAGAAGCTGTTTTGTTACAACGTGACACTATTACAGGGCCATATTTGCGATGACAGTTGTCACATTTTATATCTTGTCTTACGTCGCCATATTTTCCTTCTATGACCCCACTATTTTTCGCTTGGTTTACATCCTGGACTTGATTTTCTTGGCAGACACCTCATACCGAGTCACTCTGGAGGTGAGTGTTACGAAATCATATAATTTAAATAAGGCGCACCTAATTTAGCGAAATTCATTTTCACTAATTCATTTACCAGATATGGCGTTACAAAAACCAAGTGCCATTCATGATTTTGATTTCTCCATACGGCTTCTACAGTTGGCTGACAGATGCATTAAGTGTATTCCCAGTTGAAAGATTTGCGGTAAGCCCTCTACGGTCCAAATACCCTCCTACTCACCTATCTGTGTTTTGTGTAGATGATTTTCTGGGGTACTGAGGACTTGAACGTGTTGAGCACTTACGATACTTTCCGCTTCAATCGTGTCCTGCGCTTCTTTCGTCTCTTCATATTTTTAGGTATATGTAAATCACTCCTAGTTTACTTCGGCAAGCTTCATGTCAATATTACATATTTTTTTCAATTCCTAGACGCCACGGAGCGGGAGAGACGCATTTCGGAAAGAGTGCATTTCTTCATCAAGTATACACTAGTGTATGTAGTGTTCATCCAGGTCTGTCCCTGCTACGTGTACAAGTTTTCGTAAACTGTAATTCAAAAGACTTATTTTAATCATAGACAGTCGCGTGCATCTTTTTTAAACTCATGAATCTGGTAAGTTTCTGAAAACGATTCTAGATAGGCGAGTTGTTCATTGAGAGAACTTGTTCTCTCTCGTTAAACAGAGTCCTATCGACATTATGTTCCGCAAGCAACCCGAAACAAAAGACACGTGGCTCGAAAACATTGATTCCAAGAAACCCGGATTTGGAAGTGACAACTTTGACTACTATGTTCTATCAATTTACTTCTCAACAAGCATGGTTACAACAACCGGGTATTGTTGTGTGTGACTTTAAATCTGGTTGCTGGATTTTTACTTGTGCATCTTGGTTTCAGGTACGGAGACATGGATGCCATCAATGTTACGGAAATGCTCATATCCATCGCCGTTATGTTGATAGGAGCAATCGTTTTGCGTAAGTACCGGCATCACTCTTCTGTAACTGCTCTAGCTTTACACAAATAGAAATTGTTTCACACAAAAAGTTTCTATATAGTCAGAGAATAATCGCGTCCTTGTCTTTAGGGGGCTTGTTCTCTAGCCGCCTAACAAATCTCGAGTTGAAATTGGATTTAGCTCGCTTCGATTTATTTCATCGCGCCCATGCTATTCAGGATTATTTGGCTGAACTTCGGGCAGCTGCTCTCTTTTGTGATAAGGTGCGCCTCTGTTCAGACTGCTTTGCGGAAATTGATTTTGGTATCGTATTGCGGGCGTGCGTATCATTCTTTCAACTCCATCTCTCCGCATCCTCATCAGGTCCAGGAATATTATCCACTCCTTTGGAACTTCCGAAGAGGCGTCCAAGAAGTCCCATTCTTTTCCATCCTTCCCAGATCAATGCAAGAGGACATCAAACTTGACTTTTCTGAAGCGTAATAATCCTCATACTTTCAACTTTTAGAATACCGATGAAACTAATAAATAATTTAGGTAAGTTTAATTAATAAATTGCTCATGCTGAATTCTGTTCTATTCCTAAGAATGTTTCATAAGAGCCCAATCTTTCGTGGACTGGATGAAGCATTTTGTCGTGCCGTAGCCTCGCGTGTTCAAGTCATTCTCTACAATCCTGGAATGATTCTTTGCAACTCTGGTCAATTTGGGGTGGTGATGTAAGAATTAAATATACAAAATCGTTAGCTCTTACACTACTCAATAAAATAAAGTCATTTTCAGCAGTTACTACTTATACTTACAGAAGCTGTCAATAACTTTAATTTCTTCCAATGTACCGCTTATTTTCATAGGTATTACGTCCTGCAAGGAGAGTTGAGAACAACAGCAACAAGAAGAGTCGCCCTTAATACGCCATTCAATGAAATAATTCTACGCCCCGGGTATGCCGTAGTTATTCAGAGATTGTTTGAGCGTGGAAGTCGAGTCTTAACTTAGAGCGATCGTTCCTTATGTTCACACTTTTAGAACTTTGTTTGGAGAAATGAACCTATTCTTCTCCTATCCCCATGAAAAAACTATTGAAACACGCACCTGTTGTCAAATCATTCAAATCGACAAGGACCAAATATTGGAGATCCTGCTCAGGTTTCCGGACGTACTCCAGATTTTCCGGGAGAGAATTCTGGTATGTCACTGTTTTTTTTAGGTTGCTGACCGGCAATGCTGCGAGGCCTAATTTTATTGTATTTTACAAGCGAATCTAATGGAGTCATGCAGTTCCTATGTTACTTATTTTTCTTTTATGATTTTAGATAAAACTGAAAGAGCTTCACAAATACCATCAAAGCGTCGGGCGTCCGCCTGCCGTATGGATTTATGCCAGCGAAGATTTGGGATTCTACAGAGAAAATGGAAAGGAAATCCCCAAAAATAACTTTCCAGTGATCTTTCGCAGGTTTAGTTTCGCTTATCCTCCAGTTCACAACAAAAGCTATTTTTCCAATTTCCTGGATGGTTCCATAGGTCCACTGGATTAAACAAAATACTCTACAAAGACTTTATCGATGACAGCAAATACAGCTTGATTGTGGACATGCCTTGTATTGACCATGACTTCTTGCGGGTACATTTCCGAAAAGATTGTGATTAGTAGTTTATAATGGTGTGCCAAAGGAATTCACGTCCCACACTCATTAATTCCTCATTTCTATTTTCTAGCATTACACCGTGGCCTTCGAGAATTGCCTTATCCCAAATATTCTACTTGAAAAACCTCGGGTCCAAATGTGGACATTCTTCATGATGCTGTTCTCCATGTATTGTGCATTTCTGGATCCCTACTGCCTCGCCTTTCGTATCGATGAGGGCTTTATCCGTCTCGCTTGTGAAATTTCTTGGGACAAACGTAAGCAGTACACACTTTAGGTTGTATATCAATAAATTAAAACAGGAAAAGGAATATTGATGTTCGGTTTAATTTTCAGGTATCACCATGTTTATCATTTTCGTATATCTTGCCGATGTCTGGTTAGAAATCACGCAATGCGTGCCTTGCTCTGGTGAGCTTTTTGACCTAGGACTTCATTATTGGTATTGGCATTACAAATACGAATTATTTTCCTTTAGGTCTGTACTACCAAGTCGTTGATGGTTTTCGGGTTCAGAAGAAAAATATTCACCTTTGGACGGATTTATTTTCAATTGTTTCCATATTCTTGTCCAATATCGTCGCCACAGAAACTTATTCCATTCAACTAATTGCCGGTAAAAAAAATTACTTTGGATGTCGCTAGGTTCGCTTAGTAGGCGTTTAACTGTCAATTATTTTTCAGTTTTTGCAATATCGTTTCGCCTCTGGCGGGTGAGTTACGACTTTGGCTACCACTGAACTTACCTACATATCTTTGGTAAACGTTGTGAAATACCAATTACTGAGCCAAGCTGACACTTCTGTAGGTGGTTCGTTACTTGACCTATTTGGACAACGTCCATCCGGAGTACATTTTCTTCTTTCGCCTAATGAAAACCGTGTTGATGCTCATTTACGGCGTCCATTTCTTGACATGTATTAACTACGGTAAGATAATTTTTCCTTCTGTATTACCATACCAGCGCAATAAAATAAATCATTTGATAGTTTATAAATGAATTTTGCAATATGTAGGTTTTGCTTGTCCAGCTGCAGCAAGGTATGGATGGGCTTATTTCTTGAACCGTCCTGTTCATCTGAATCCTGAACCTGAAATTCCGTACGGTTTTTTTTTTCAGGAGACATCCGCCCATTTGCAGAGATTCGACTTGGTTGAATTCGTATGAGCTGAGGACAAGCGGTTTTGATTTTAGCGTCCACCATACCATACTCTCAGACTCTCATGCATACCTAATTTCCTTCTTTTATGCATGTGCTACAATTTCGAGTAAGTTTTTATATTTCGAATTGGGTCGGAAACCAAATTAATAATATATCACTTACTTTAACTAAAATTTTTTTACATCTTTTCAGCTGCTGGGTTTGGAGATTTCAACCCACAAAATCAAACTGAAATGTTCGTTATAATCTTTTTCGAGTTGGTCAGTTTCTATATATTGTGCTATTCATCTGCCATCCTTGTACGGTACTCATCGTTTATTACTCTTTTACATCTTTGATACATTTTTCTTACGTTATTTTAAATGAATGACTTTAGACTTCCGCACTCTCATGCGTGGTACGTCCAAGACTGTTAGCGGAAAACAAATTGGGAGGAGTGAAGACGTTCATGAAGCATTACTACATTCCGGAGGCTCTCAGAGACCGAATCTTGGAGGTGGGATTCCACAGGCCATTTTCATTTCCTACTTTCAAGAATTAACACTGGATTCGTTTTAATTCAATTGTCAGCACTACTCGTTGCAAGGACGCTTATGGAGAGGGGTGACACTGCCATTGCACACCTTTCATTACATGTTCGACTGCCCAAATTACCTTCAGGATGATGCGCTTGTAATGGAGTTTAATGATCACTTCGATGGTGTCACCCTACTCTCGGTAATCACCGGATATCACTTTACACCTAAATTTTTTTCTGAATAATTTACGACATGGTTTATTTTGCCTCATAGAAATTGGAACTGCAGACTCTCATTAAAATCGCTAAATCTGTCCGACGGTACTTGGTGCCGCCAAATATTGTTTTCCTTCGAAAAGGAGAGGTACGGCGAAAAATGTACATCATCGCAAAAGGTTCAGTTGGGGTAAGAAAATTTCAATATAAACTTATTGCACATCCGTTGTCTTGATTGTGCCTTCGGTTACAGTTCTTTTCGGAGTATTCGGACGACCTGGATAAGCCACTTCTAATGCTCGAGCCCACGTGTTATTTCGGAGTGCGAGACTTAATCATAGCAGAGCCCTCTCAGTACTTTGTCAAGACTCTCAGTCACAGCATCATCCTGGAGGTGGAATACAATGAACTTCTCTATCTCATGTCGATAGACCCACATCTAGAGCATCTTCTCTTCGCTACCCAGGTCTCTCTCATTAATTATTTAACAACATGTTCTGGATACAACCGGCTTGGCTAATTGACTTTTTTGAAACTCAAAGAATGCGCTCAAAGGACACATCGACAACATGGCGACGGAGTTTGCATCGCACAGAGTACTATTAACGGAAAGAGTGCCAGATAAACTCACATGGATTATTATGCCCACCAAGGAACGTGACATTGAAGGCCTAACCTACCTCGAGTACATTGAACCCTTTCAGCAAATGAAGTTTGGAAGAATAATTCGGTATGGATTTACTCCGATTATTACTTCAACGGATTTCGTGTATGACGTTTGAATTGATACAGGATGCTTCTGCTGGAGAGGGTGATCAACCCCAACGGACATTTTGCACTCTTCTGGACAGTGTTGATGAGTCTCATCAGCATTCTTGTCATTGGCACTCTTCTTCTGGAATCATTTGTACGTGACGAGAAAGTTCTTTGGTGTTTTTTTTAATTCTTCTAGATAAAGTCTACTTTTATAGATGCAACTAAGAACTGTGAGGTTTCGTGTCTTGCAATACGCGCTTGACTTCGTCAACGTCATCGATATGTAAGAAATCATAAAAAATCTGCTATGTGAGTCCCATCCTAATGTGCGGCTCCAGTCTCCAGTGTTTCCAATTAAATGTGAATTTGTGTTTCAGATTTATAAGATTCCATTGGGGATTTTATACAGAAGAAGGTCTCCTCCTTGTTCATCCAGTACAAACGGCGTTGCATTATATGTTGGAAGGCACATTTGTCTACGACGTCGCCTTCTGCATCCCATACGAACTTTGCTTGCCTATAGTTGGAGCTACGAATTTTTGGGGTACCACTGGAGCTATTCACTGGTATTCAAAATTTCGCTGGGTTCGCATTGGGCAGTTGATAAGGTAATTAATAACGTCAAACACCAAGTAACGTGGGGTTAAACGGTTCCATTGTCCATTCTAGATTTCCGCCTATTCTCTTAATTTCTCATGGGATTTTCAAGGCTCGCACCACAGTATTGTAAGAACTCTACTTGAAACAGTTATCCCAAAGACTATTTTTACGACAATTAACTCTTGGTTGACTTAGGATAATGATGTACGGATCGCTGACCATAGCAATCTGCACCGCACTTGTAAATTCTCTATTAATTTTATAATTTACTTTTACTGCGGTTCAAGACTGATGCTTGACTATGCGACAAGCTTGAAATGCTACTCTAATTTCCTCGTAATCAATTGAACATTGCAGGCAGCCTTCGCCACATACCTTGCGTGCCCAATAGGACTATTTCGTTGGGAAGCTGGAGATGAGACCAAATTCAATTTCTGTGACGTTTCTAGCAGCTGGACCGGGAAAAAGGGTTAGAAATTTGTTTCAGTAAATTACATTCAAGGTTCGAAAGCCATTCTTTTGTTTATAGATTTGATCGCATTACTTCCTGATCTTGGCAACAGATGGATTGTGGGAGTATACTATGTCGCCCAAGTTATTCTTTTAATTGGGGTATTAGATATGAAATTATTCAATAAATATAAAACTAATTGCGTTAAACATTTCATTGGATTCCATTATAGTATGGTGACATGATTACACTTAACACCTCAGAACTTCTCCTTTTGATCGTAATGATGCTGTTCGGTGAGTATTAATATTCATTGACAGCTCAAGACACAACGTGCTCATTATTATTAACAAGGATTATTAATCTATCTTGGCAAATTCCAATCTTATACATTTCGACTCTTTAATATTGTTTTTCAGGGTGTGTGATAATGGTGTGTGCCTTGTCGGATATCACGGCGGCGGAAGTTGATTTGGAAAACGTAAAACTGGGTAATTCTGACTGCTGGTTTTTTGGAGTATTTATTGTTGTTCTTATTAAATGGCTTCATTTCAGATTACATTGAAAATATGAAGCGCATGGAGATTATGATGGACCGGGAACGAGTTCACCCTGCACTTCAAAAGTAAGATAAACATAAAACTTGTTCTCACTCGTTGTTCAAAGTATGCCATAGTTCTATTTTGTTTCTTCCGCCTTTCTTGCAGGAACATCATGCAGTAAGGAAATGGCTAATGACTCTTAATTGAGGCTGAGTTAATTCTAAATTAGTTTTCATGATTGTCTCCAATATTTAGACATTTAATACATACTTGGGAAAAGTCAAAGGGTAAGTATTGCATTTTGTTCGAGATTTTAGTGACCTTATTAATTATATGACAGAATTGTTTGTGGCGTCATACATTTTTGTTTTCATTTTTGACAGGGTTGCAACCGAAAACACTATTGGCGGATCTTCATCCAGCTCTGCGGTTAGCTGAGGAAACGTTACTACAAAAATTTCCAATTGATCATTCAATCATTCATTTTGATTTAGGGCTGATGTATATGAGCACTTTGTTGGGCTTATGCTAAGACGGGTATTGGAATTTCGCTATTAATTAAGAATTTAATATTTTATACTTGCATCATTTCCTTACTATTAGATCCCTCTTTTCCACGGACTGGACGATAATATCATCCGAAAACTTGGCCAGTAAGTAATCTTAATTTAAAACTTTGAAGTCCCTTTCTCCCTTCCATCCAATTCAACTAATGGTTTATTTGTTTCTAGGAGCCTTCACAAGATCTACTTTGTCAAAGGGGAACGAATGGCCCGAGTAGAGAGTCTGGAAACCCAAATGTAAATGAGAAGACTTTTTAGGAATGAGTATAGAGGTTGTGTAGTGTTTTTTTTTTGCAGGTACATCATTGTAGATGGGAAAGTGTGGATTACAGACCTGCGACGTCGATGGTGTTACACATTGAAAGGAGGTGAAAGTTTTGGTGAAGTTTGCATGGTTTATGGGACGAGAAGGACCTTCAACGCTTTTGCCGGATCCACAGTTGAAGTTTTTGCAATCACACGGGAGGACTACGTTCATATCCTACTACGCTATGTTGGTCCAGGACGACATAAATCTTGACGTTGCAGTTTGAGTTTGATTATTATTATTTTATTTCATCCAGCCTACTATAGGAGAAGATTTTAAACGGAAATTGAAGTCAAATAGCTATTTTGACTTGTACACAAGAACTCGGAAGAAAGTTCGACAGGAACCTTACGAAGTTGAAGAAATTGTTCTAAAGACGGCTAAAGTCAATCAGGCAATCCGATCCATGAACCGATACGACGCTACGTTTGTACAACCAGGAGGCGATTCCTGTTTTCGCAAACGAATCTTTGACTACGGAACACTGCAAAACAACCTTCCGTTTCTTTACTTTACCTCTTTGACGTGACTTAACATATTATTTTAATTCATCTATTCACTTCTTTTAATGAAACCGCACTAAGCCTGACTTAACCAAAATTATTCTGGTATGCAGGAACGATAAATTCCAGCTCCTAATTCATCCCCTCTGTGGTTTCACCCGATCCTTCATGGATTTGGTGGGTATCGCCTGCTGTCTCACGGCATGCCTCGGAGTGCTTGAAGGTTTCACCTAACATTTTCTTATAGTGGATGCTCTCACATTTAGATATTTAATCCGACACGTTTCTCTAATTTCTTTATAGCTTGCTTTGGGGACGAAGATAGTGTGGAATTTTTGAAATTACCTATAATCAAACATACTCGTATCATATTCGAGGTTACAAGTGACGCGGGTTCAATTCCGCCAAATGGCACCACTCAATCTCTTAATTTTGTATTCCAGGTATTGATCTACATTCGAATGATTGTTGGATTCTTGACACCATTTGAGCTCCGGGACGAAACTTATTGCAAGAGTCACAAAGTGATTGCCCTCAAGTAAATATTATTATGGGCATTATCCTAAGGTTAAGTCGTTAAGAACAGATTGGATGTATGGTCGCTTTACTTTACAGTTACCTAACAACCGTCACTGAATTTCCACTTGATGCAATTAGTACCCTCCCAAATTACTTTTTCGTGAACGCCACTAGCTGGACTAAATGGCTTCCGCTCATCAAAGTTATTCGACTGGTGGGCAACTTTTACATTGTGGCCCAATTATCACAGGCACTCACCGCACCGAGCTTGATAGCCATTTTTTTTTGCTTCCACAGATTCCATTCTACCGTCACGAATTTAAAAAGGGAGATGACATTCTTAGATCAACATTGCGACAGAAGGTTACCATATCTGTCGTCTCATTCCTCATTGTCGCTCATATTCTGGCCTGCATCTTCTACGTAATCTCGGCCTGTACGTAAAAACGAAATCGTGTATTTCTCTATTCTGAGACCGTTTTGTTTTCCTTATCAGGCGAATGTTCGGGAGAAATTAAGAATTCCCTTGCAACGTGCAGTAACGTGGGAAACATGTGGCAAGCAAACAGCCTTCCGTTTCCTATCCTGGTAATTTGCAATAAGGGATTTCCACAATTTAATTGTTTTTTTTTTTACGGATTCCAGTCCGCGTGGGTCATGGACGTACGCTTTCATCCGGGATCACAAAATTGACGAGACCAACAGATATGAAGTGATTCAAACCTGGCGCTGGTATCTTCGATCAGTCTACTGGGTAAGCAAATAGGGCATTCTCGTTAAAAATCCCCAGGCCGCCGTGTCCGTTCCTGTGACACCTGGAAGAAGGTGGTAGCAAATCAAATCTGCTATCCTTGTATTCAGGCCAAAAGTCGGAGGTGCCATGGCCAAATTCGCCGATTTCGATAAGAATTATCACCGTTTTAACTCTTCGGTTTTTTTCCCAACTTAGGTAATTACTACGATTTCCACAACGGGATTCGGTACTATCACTCCGCATACAATTGAAGAAATTCTTTTGGGGGTAAAACGTTTCCCTTTTTTCGTTGTTCGTCATTATCTGCAAATGGTCCTAATTTACATTTAATTTTGAACAATTTTGATTGGTTTGTAAGGTTATTTGCATCTTCAGTGGGGCCGTCCTTCTCTCTGTCATTCTTAGCCATTTCACATCCGGCATCTCCTCATACACACAGAGCTCTCGAGAGTACTTTTTCCAAGTTGGGATTCTCAACGTAAGTTTTCTTGTTTTCTTTTTTCACTGAAATTACCAACTTAAATATTTTCTGTTCCTATTTAGTCGTATTACAAGACAATTGGAATTAGCAGGGAAAAGGAGCGACGAGGTAATATTTTTTGGTCTTAGTTGGTTGATGCGAATGCGTAGGGTTCGTACTAACATTTCCTGTTTCCTAGTAATGACTTACTTTGTGTACTACTGGGAGCAAATGCGAGGTGTACCCTACCACGTGACCACTTCTGATCTCCCCATTAGCCTCAAAGTCGACCTCTGCTATGCCTTGTACGGAATTGTCCTTGAAGATGTAAGTTCCACTTGGACAGCCTAGAACTGCGTTCAGCGCGTGCGTGCCTAATGCTTTTTGATTTATGTAGTGCCCTCTGTTCGAACCGTGCGTAAACGATGTTACGTTCATACGTCAGGTATGTGTGACTGTGCAACATGGCTACTATGCTCCAGGTATGACAACTAATACTTTCTTTCAAAAATATTCTTTTTGAAAACTGAATAATGGAAACTGTTTACCATATCATTACCAGGTACTAACATTGCGACGCAAGGAGACAACGCGCTTTTCCTCTACATCGTCTACCGCGGAAATATCCTCTCTTGGGGAGTAGAGCAAGAAAGATTTAAAATAATGGGAGCATTCAACGTTAGTGAACCTTTTGGAAAACATGGCGTGCTCGTCTACGATCAATTCTACACCAAAGTAAGTTATAATTTAAATTTATACAGAGGGCAACCGATTACACTATATAACCTCGACCTGTTTTTTTTTCTCAGAACTATCGGGCCGAAACCCACGTGGAAGTGCTAACGTTAACACAAACACAAATTCTGGACCTTTGCAAGGAATTTCCTGTCTTTGCAGAGTCACTCGAAGAGTAAGTTGGCAAAAATAACTAAGGTTGTCTCTCTCACCTCTTAAAACGTTTCAAGTTAAATATTTCTTTCACTTTTCTGTTCCAGTTGGACTGCACATAATATTGACCTAAAAGATGGACAAGAAACCATATTCAACTACCAACGAGGACTCGATTTTGCCAACAGACGAAACAAATTTTCGCAACAATACATCGAATCTCAACATGATGGTGAGCTGATGGGTGGTGTATTAGACCGCATGTCGCGAATTCGTGAATCGCTTTCGTCGGGACCATCGTTCACCTCAGTTTTCACCAATCGAAGTTTCGAAGAATAGTTATCAAACGTTACCACAAATGTGTATTCTGAATTAACTAAAAATGAAACTTTACAACCTAATATGGTAAATGATTATTTTAGATTTATTTTATTCGCTGATTCGGTTCAAAGGAACGCACGGGCGAGTGGAGTAAACATTTTTTTTCACAAAAACCAAAGAGCAGTTTGACTTTTCGTAAAGAGCCAATTTTTTTTACTAAAATTGTTGTATGTAACATATGTAGGGTCGTAGCTAAACTTTACACAAAATGATTTGTAACACAAGGCAGCCGGACCGGAGAGCTTACGTTGAATTTGATGGACCCTCGACGTTTTCTACACTTAATAGAGCTCATAGTGTTGCAAACTGGCGTCAAATGATTAGAACTGTTGATGGCATTAGATGGGGCATAGAAAAATGCCACCAAAAAAGGGGAGCAAGATTGAATACAAAATATCGTTTGTTTGACCTGTTGGGTTTCTTATGCCAGGGCCCGTATGTGCTAAGAAATTTGAAGACTAATGAACTATTGAAATGTTTATTAACTCAATTACTAATGACAAATGATGCATGGACTCAGGACATGAGTGCTTTGATCTCGGTCACCATTTTCCCCAGCAAAATTACGCTTTCCGATGAATTTTCAATGGATATCCCGACTGGGAGCGGGAGCGGTTCATTTCCAGACTTAAAATCCGGGCGTCGTTCTAGTTGGCGTAGAATCAGAGATTTGTGGAGCCCCATTTTGCAGTTACGAATGGTAGATACCCAATCCAGGTTTTCACTGAAGTTCCAAACGATCTAATGCTCATAGAATTTATTGCAAATGATATAGGATTCCAATTTCCAAAAACAAAAAGGTTTTTAAAACAGTTTAAACAAAAGTTACCTCATCGAAAGTCCGATGCTTGTTCACAAAATGGAAGCCGTGTACTGTGCTGGGAACCTTGTGATAAGTCTTGGTCCATGGAGAACTTCGGAGAGAATTTAGGACAGAGTTGTGCTCGCTCTGCGGCTGAGGACTCTTTTGCAATGTAGGAGCCACTTTGGAGGAGTGCATCTGCGCCTGCCCCGCACCAGTAACTTCCTTTCTTTCAACTGCTATGGGTTTGGAGCTCTCCCCAGTAAAGACGGCATATTTGCGATCCGTCGACGTCGACTGAAGAGCCTCCTGAAGTGAGTCTCCATACGTAAGAAGAAACCAATAGACGCTGCGCAGGGCGATTTGACCTTCCAGTTCTTCAAGGAGGAAATTCGCTTTCAAGTCTGCAAGGTCATTGGTGACTATAAATTCACTTGGTAATAGTCCTTCACTTTGTCTCTTGGCAAACTCGGCCTGTGTCTGTCGCATCCTACAAGTTAAGAATTTTAAATTTAGTAGAATTACCAAATTATGCTCGACTCGTCTGAATGTGGTTCTGATTCTACTGAACCAGGGCTTACATGGACTCTATTTGGGAGATCAGACGGTGAATCGTTTGATCAAAAACACTATCATCCAAATGACAGAGCCGCTCGGAAGTAGAAAGCAGAATAGGGTGAAGGTCTTTGACATCCTTCTCCAAGGGCAGACTCGACTCGTTGCTTTTAGGAACGGAGTTGAGAATTACTTCAACGGATGAAATGATCCCAGAACTCAAGTTTAGGAGATGGTAAAGGGTCGTGACTAGAAAGTGCACTGGGACATTATTCCTCACGGGATACACCGAACCTGGGATCAAGTCATCAATCTCCTCACAAATTAGAAAGAATCCTCGAGGGATGATTGATAGGATCTCAGTTACACAATTTAGTAGCTCTACTACGAAGTGTGTTGAATCTTCCTGTTCTCCTTTTCTTCCGGCCATGATATTCATGCAGAGTCCCTGCACGCAAGTTTTCAATATCGGGAGTAAGAGATCAATCAAACTTTGGAACCACACAGGACGCCGCGTGGTGGTCCACACTTGCGTCCTATCCATTACGCTCCAATCATCAACGTACTGCAATACCGTATGGTATATTTTGGCCAACTGACTTCTCGGAATTGTTTGAGCGAAAATATACAGAATGGACGAGGAAACATGATGGTTCGCGATTGATTTTGGGAAGGAGTGACAATTTTTATAAATACACCCCGCATGAAGGCATCTCTTGAATCCTTTTCCCTCAAGAAGGAAATCCGTAGGCGGAGCGGTGACTCCAGAAAACTGTTGCAAAATTAAATTGCCCAATCGGAACTCACTCATGGAAATCACCTAAACCGAAGAATGTTGGAATTAAAATTCACTGTCTCCAAGAATAAATGTGAGTGACCAATTGACCACCTTGTAAACTAATGGCCAATTGGTAGAAGGCTGGGCACAGAGCAAGCGCAGGTTGGAGAGAAGTTCCCATCCATCTTCCCCGACACTGGGTTGGTATTTAGGACAAAGAGTTGACAATACCTTCATCCAAATTGGCTTCTCTATTTGAACACCACTTGTTTGCTTCTCCAAGAGAGCACAGGTTGAAAGGCCTCGCCTAAACGTCTGCAAAACAGACACCAAAAAAGACAAGCCTAATTATTAATACTTTTTATGGAAATGATGAGCATTCTTCAAAAGAAAAACAATTTATACTTTGTAAAGAACTTCTAGTGGGGTGCCCACAAGGACGAGGGACGTGACCAAGCAGCGACACTTGAGATGAATTGAAAAAATCACTTTCGATGTGGTTGGATCCACGTTCCCAGAAAATTGTTCCAGATTTCCGGAGACATTGAAGAGGAGCTCTTCAACTGTGGCTAGAATATTCACAATATCCACACAGAATTGAATTCTGGTTTCATCTGAAGGCTCAATCTGGAACCAGAATTATTATAAATTAGCTCAACAACGATTATCGGAACTGAATGGGGATGGGCTTCCGAGTAAATTACCCTTGAGTATCTCGCCGTTAGAATTGCTAAGGAGTCGTTCAACAGAATTGCAAGGATTCGTTGAGAAAGTTGCGGTGGCATAATTTTCCACATGTCGCGCTTCGTTCCTAAGAAAGTATAATTTATTAACACTATTTTCGTATTAAACCATTCATTCAAGCTCATTCGTAAATACATGTTAGGAGACCTTGGAGAAAGTAGGCCCACATTTGAATTGTTGGTGACCCCCGTTGGCCTTCGTAGTAGGAATGACTAGAGGACCAATCCTGGGACACCTCATCGTGAATAATGTAAGTTGTGAGGAGATTCATTTGACATTGGAGCATCCGATCGCTAATCACTTCAACCAGCTCTCCATGCTCATCGTATTCTCCTTTTAACTTTGCACTGGACCTGAAAAAATACAAAGCTTTCATAAACGCCGTCCAGTTCTGTATATTTTTAATTATAATTTGGAATCCAAATCTTACTTGGCCTCAAGGTTAAAAATTTGCTGGAAGATCCAAATGTAATTTCTAATCATGGCGACGTTGCTAATGATGACGTAGAGATTCTCTAGTCGCCCAGAGGAAGTGCATTCCTCCGTGCAGTCGATAATGTGGGCTCGAATTTTAACCGAGGACTGCACAATAGCGTTGGCAAATTGACGTTCACTTAATTCGTCCCCTCGGAAAGGCATTTTGGCCAGGCGCTCATTCTTGATCTCGGCAGGGTGATAAACTCCACTGCCAAATTTCAGAGGTAGCTTCGACGTTGTGTCTCTCGTAAACGCTTCCAAATAAATATCAAAGGCTGTCGTAATGTCACAAAAATCATGAGAGATTGTACACGGGTAATCCAGAATCCCACCCCGGAGGTGATGGCAGACGGGATCTAGTTCGAACTCATTTCCTACCAACCTCTCCTTTTCTTGTCCCAAGTTCTTATCCACAAAGTCAATTATATTTTTCTCTGCTAACAACAAATTACTCACTTTAGCACCAAACATTGCAAGTCTTGTATTATGAGGAGCAATAGAGCACTCACTGCGTAAGCTATTAGTTTCTGCTAAATCAAATCATTTTATTTGGAGGTTAGATGCTTTCCCAAAGTGGCAATTTGACTCAAAATCAATATTGGGTAATGGCAATATCTTTGGTAGTTCAATATTTAGCAGTTGATGCAAGGAAACACCATCATGTTTGTAGATCCAAGTTCCAAGTATAAAGTCGTACCGCTTGGGACCACTTGTCGGTGACGAAAACCAAATTTGTCGATTCGGAGTTTGTTTATTGATCACATAAGTTCCGAACTTTCCCAATTTCACAGTCAAAACTCCACTCTGAAAATTATTATTTCTTTACTTCAAAAAAAAATGACGTCACGGGCGGTTATATTAATCGTACGTCGTGATAATAATATATACTTACGCTGTACATTACGTCCCCATCTTTAATGCCTGAAGATGCTTCCAGGAGCTCATCAAAATAACTGGTCAGGGATTCAAGGGTTTCTTCCGCTACATGCTCGTACTCCGGTTCACTGCAAACAAATTAAATGAAGGCAACTGGATGGGACGTTTGGCTCATGGCTTCCTGCTATCCCGAGCTTGCCGTACCTTATCCCAGAAGTATCAATAATTGGAGGGGGGACAGGAACCCGTTCGGATGAGTTGCCGTAAGTTTGATCGATATGAAAAAACCGAATTTTAATAGCGTGATGTTGTAGAACTGATGTCTTTGATCCGCTCATATGTTCTGGTTTAGGAATCCTCTTAAACTGCTGAATCCTAGTCGGGTAGCAACTACTGGGCAATGCATTTTCCACGGTGGATGATAGGAAGGTGGAATATCGTGAACTTCGAACAACTTTATTGGTGATTGTTACCGTCGGCGTCGTGAACTTGAGCATGTTCTCACCAGTAGTGGAGTATAATAACAATAAGACACAAAATGTTTGCTTGCAGCAGGTTTGCTTTGCAGGCCAACACTTAAAAACCAAAAACCACTAAAATAAAAATTAATTAGTTAAGAATCAAAATCATATGACGGAGAATCCCGCTCTTTCATCCAAATTTTTCATGCATAGATCCCCTTTCCGTTTTTCGTTTGAACAATAAAGAATGAATTTTTTGTACTCCCTTTGCTTAAAAATTTTTACATCAATTTCATTTAATAAATTAAAATTTGGTAAGAAATAGAACAGAGTTGGATGATTAAATTAGAAGATAATACTCAAGAGTGAAAGTTAGTAGTAATAGTGAATTCACGTATCAGTGAAAGATTAAGGCAGCGAAGGAATCCTTACTATTACGGCGTCCGCCAGCCATGGAACGTCGTCGACCTTCTGAATCGACTGACATTCGACGATCAGTATCAATGTTGTATCCAGATTCGGTCACAGGATCCAGATCATGCGCTGGAGAGGAGCTGGATGACGGAGAGGGTGTGGATGACACGGCCATTCCTAGGGACCCACCGGTATCGGAATCCTTTCGGCTGATGTCGACGCTTTTCTTCCTCTGGAACAAATTCCAAAAACCTGCGCCCAACATCTAATGAATCCAAACAAATTTCAGTTCCAGTTCAAATTAGCCGACTGGAATCAATTCCAGGATTAAGGATTAAAATAAACTAACAGGGAGTCCTACTGCTGTCGTCACGTACATGTCGTCCATTTTGTTGAATACCCGGAATGGAAATAGAATTTACCTTGTGGTACTCGTAAAGCGTGATGCGTGATGCGGAAAAGTTTAGGGATGAAATAAATTTTAATAATAATAAAAGATTTGTAGCGAATCGAATGTATTTATAGTGACAATGCCAGCAGCCCTGACACGTAGCCAAATAATAATCGTTGTGTCAAGTAAACCGAAACACTATTATCTAATGCCAGGGAAGGATTTGCGGAAAATATGTATAGGAAAATTGTGAAAACGTGATTGGTCAATATTTTTGTTGGCAATTTGACATTAATTACGCTGCAGAAATGATGGAATATGGAAAAGATGGAAAACAAATTGATTCATGTGGTGGTGGTAGTTTGCAAAATTTTAATAGGTTTTGCCTGCTCGGATTTAATATGGTTTAAAACAGAAGACAAAAGCACTACGGCATCGATTAGATTTCCAATATTATCAATTATAATTAATCAATAACATTACAAAGACATAACTGCGGGAGAAGACGCAGTAAAATTAGGTGGAAATCATTTCCAATCGACCATTGAATTGTTTTTGTTAATCAGCAATCAGGAGACCAGATTGAGTCACTCCACTTGGTTTATTGCAAACACGCAGCGGTGGTAAAACGGTGACACCACTTCTTTTACTGTGATTACGATTGTAATGTACGTAAGCGTTTTTGATTTCTATGGAATTTTCCAGCACTTAAAACCAACGTATGAAATCATTACGAAATTAGGCCGGTCAAAGTGATTAACGCTTCCCTTTCCTTGTTGAGGCAAGGTGATTGCATAATAAACTGTGGAATAAGTAAATTCTTTCGAAAACGAGAAACGAGCATCCTCAACTAAAATCAATCACTATAATTTGCATACGGCTAGACAGGAACACCAAATTAGATGGCGAGTGAGCTACCATTATGTGTGTTCCGTGAATGTTGAAATCAATCATTATCACCTCATCCTGTCTTAATTAAGTTAATAGCAAAACCACAACAATCCACCGTTCCCTGGTACTATGAATCAGGTATATTTGTATGTTGAAAACTCAATGCAAAAGTTGGAGTGTGTCACCATTTGCCATGTGCCATTATTCAAGAAACCAATCAACACGTCTTCTGTCTTTTAACCACTTACTTGAAAGATTTCTTGTATTATGTAAGCAGAGGAGTTTCCTTTCAATAATTATTTTTAACCCGTCGTACTTGTTACAGTCGTCATTTGCAAGGATGCCTTTGCAGAAAATACTATTAGTAATAAGTTATATAGTAACTCGTTTCCAAATAATGCCTGATTTAAATTCTTCGTTGTGCAACCTCTCACTCCAATTAATTCAGCACCTAATTGTCAGCAAACATGAAATATTTTTGGCAAATAGGCATCGTGACGCTTCAGTTTACACTATTATGCGCCACTTCCACTTTCCTTTACAAATGCAATTCCAAATTGCATTGGAATAAAATGGAATTGATCATTGACGTCTTTTGTGTCATTTCGTGAACAAAATTATTCCCTTTTTCTTATTAAACTTTTTGTCATTCCTCCCAGGGATGATTTTGATTGATACTTTTCAACACCCCTACTCAACGTTAACAATAAGAAACCTTGTAGAGTAGTCCAATTATAACCAAGTCCTGTCGGGATTCAATGTAAAGAAAACATTGTTCCTACACCGCAGCCATTGTTGGCGCTTTTCCGATTGGTCAACAACCACCCACTCTCATCTCTATAAAACCTCGCTTCGCCACCAGAAATGCCTCGTTCAGTTCAGTTTACCTTCTACGGTCCTTTCTGAAAATAATGAAGAAAATCGTAAGTCTCATCCAGATATTGAGGATTGATTATTAAATTACTAATTTCTGTAAACATTTAGATCATTTTTGCCGTTCTCTTTGTCTCTGTGACATGTGAGCCACCGGTTGGAGGAGGCGGAGGAGGAGGTTACGGGGGAGGTAGTGGAAATGACAATGAAGGACAAATTCCTGGAGGAATTGTGGATCAAGCCCTCCTTGATAGAATCACAAAGATCTTGAATCAGCAAGAAAATCAAGGTGCATATAATTCTCCGGCCCCATCCTCATATGGAGCACCATCGTCACCTCCATCTTCATATGGCGCACCGCCGCCAACCTCTTATGCTGCCCCGTCATCACCTTCATCTTCCTATGGCGCACCGCCACCAAGCTCTTATGGTGCCCCGCCGTCACCTCCACCCTCATCCTCCTATGGTGCACCACCACCATCCTCGTATGGCGCCCCACCAGCACCTTCATCCTCCTATGGTCCACCGCCTTCCTCTGGATACGGAGCTCCAAGTGCCCGGATTGAGCTTGGGAAAGTTGACCGAGGGATCCAAGTGGCTTATTTCGTAGAACAGGGGAAGCAGTCGGGGGGTTATAGCAGCGGAGGTGGGGGCTACGGACGACGGAAGTAGTTCATTTTGATGACCAGAGATCTCTATTTTTTTTTTTAGTTTTTTTTATGTGAAAGACATTTTCCTCAATAAATTGAATGAAATGACATTGAAGTTAAGTACGAGTAAACAATTCGTCTATATAGTAC
>Ga0194135_10000624_pt1 | contig 20874 bp, 13 predicted proteins | sample LitLau_LLRF_2013_FD_134024 | JGI IMG/M metagenome (GOLD analysis project Ga0194135, IMG submission 134024) | Freshwater sediment microbial communities in response to fracking from North America - Little Laurel Run_MetaG_LLRF_2013 (version 2) | ecosystem: Environmental > Aquatic > Freshwater >...
GCGTGAGAGCGAGAGAGTAGGTGTGTGTGTGTGATAGTCGTATTGGATATCAGGAAACTCGCAGAGACCTTGTTAGAAGAGTGTCACAAGAAAGAATTCTTTTTGAGCGTGATCGAAATGTCTAAAAATGGTAGAAAATCATAGCACTGGTGGTGGTGGTGGTGGTGGTGGTGGTGGAGGAAAGTAAATCTTGTTGCGAGAACCAACGGAAGAAATTTCCTTCCTTCCATGCATTTTTTAAGGATGAATCTTCTCGTAGCAGGTGGAAGTGACGACACTTCCTCCATCACCACCACCGTCTCTCTAATATGACTCGGCTTTCTCCAGAAATCTCCCTTGAGAATATCTTCCATTCTTTCACAACGCTTTCTTTCCTTTCTCTCCTCTTCTATGCAACCAAATTAAGAACACCTTCATGGTGAATGGACTTCGTTAGTCGTGTGAGATGAAGTGAACTGTGAGTCAAACTTGTTTGCATAAGAACCAAACAGTGTGTGTGTGCGTGTGGAGACAGACTACTACTTATGATTCCACATGTACACACGGGGGTGGATATGCACTCAACATCACAGGAAGTTTCAAATCAGTATACATAATAGGAAGAAAGTTAATGAATGCAAACATGGCCGGGAGCTAATAATGTATGTAATGAAGCGTCGTTCATTTTGTAGGTGGAAATGGTCATGTCAGCCTTTCTTCTAATGGCGAGGGAGGCTGGTCTTTCATCGGGAAGGGTAAGTAAACAAGACCAACAATTGTATAGCCCAAGAAACATGCTGACAATGAGCCTGTCAAGCAAGTGTATTATGCACATGCTGTTACACAAGAAAGCGGAATGAGCGTGATGGAATAAAGAATGAGACTTTTAGTGAAACTGATGATTCCGTTTTCAGGATGAGAAAGCTTACTTAGAACTAGATACTCTTTGTTGGCAAAACTCAGTCTTGAATGAAGTAGGTGCGTTCCTGTAAATATTACAAAGGCACTCACTATTAACTATTGAGAATATTTGACTCTTGATGTTCACTTGTTCAAAGACAGATAAGAGAGATTTTCGAGATGTAAAATGTACAGGTGGATAGGAGTAAAAACAAAACGGTGAACACAATAACAAAGGACTTGGTGAGTGCATAATGAACTATATTATGTATTTTTCAGGTGGGATGTATCCTGCAGTCGATGCTGGAGGTCATGTTGGTCCTGGAGAATTCGTTATAATTCCTTCCTTCCGAGGATGTGGTTGTGAACACTCGTGTGTTCTTCTTGATGACTTTGAGCCTCACACGGGATGTGTTTGTCCGGAAAACTGGGTCATTTCTGAGGATGGTATAAGCTGTGAAGGTATGACGAGCTTAGAGAATTTGTGTCTAATGTAATTAAAGATGGCACAAAAAAAAGAGTTTTATGAAGACATTTACCTTCCAATAGGAGTGGGATTTAATTTGGGACTAGTTTCATTTAATTTATGACCTTCTTCCCCTTACTCATCTTCTAGTGAATAAGTAATAATGAGTCAATTCGGGTGTATGTGTTGCTGCTCGTGCAGTAGTAGCGTGTTCACTCCCTCAGAAGTTCAATTTCGAATTTCATAATGTGAAGCTTTTCTGAGAATGAAAAGTTGTGCCCTTTAGGTAACACACACCTTGGGCTATCTACTCAAGATCAGAGAGCATACACCAAGCTCTCTTCCGAGAAAGAGATATTTTAAAATTTATTAAATTCCTGGAAGATGTGAGCTTATATTAAAGAGGCGATGTGGGTGGATTTGTTCTTTGTTCCAGGGCGAGATTTCCTCGGAGGATACTTGATTGCCATAATAGCTGTGTGTGTCATAATCTTTTGTATTGTGGGATTCATCTGCTTCTATCTTTGTAAGTCAAGACTGTGCGTTTTATTTCCTAATTTGACAATTAATTAATTACGTCATTTTCACTTAGCCTGACTCGTAATAGAACATGAGAGACTCATCGTTCGAACTAGCTTTAATTTCGTTTGAACCTCGTCATGGGTTAGAAAGAAAAGGAGTTCGAGACGAACTTTGCAAATATTTCTCTCTAACGATGTTGTTTGCTGGTGATGCATCCGACAGATTTATACAATAATCCTGGTGCGGTGTTCTACTTTATCTTCCCTTTTCTCTCATGAGCTATACATATATATTTTCGTCATATATACTAACAATTTCCAAACTATGGTTCTTAAATCAACAGCAGTACAGCAATATACTGAATATACAACAAGTCACCAAACCTTTTAAACCTTATATATGCAACAAACTTCAACGACGTAATATACATATATAGGCTTCGCATTGTTCGCATATTATTTATCCAAGAAAACCTCAGTCATGAACTTATGTTGTATACTTTCTGCAAAGTCGAAGTCACAGGCTCGTTATATAATTGAGATAATCTTTTCCATGAGGAGTAAACTGGGATCTCCTCTTAAAGTCTTTACGTTGTTATTGTGATGTCTCTTTCACATTATATGCATAAGAAGTATAAAGGGAAGAATATTAAGGTCGTCATGTACTTGACAAGATTGGATTGATGAAATTAGTCTTCTGTATATAATGAGAAACGAAGAACGTAGTGACTGAGAGTGAGTGCGTTCCATGTCTAATTAGGATAAAATCATTAATTGTCTCTGTCCTTGTCACAAACAGAGGATGAGGACAAAGAATTAGGAGAAATGTTATTGCTTCTCCCAAGACCAACACATTTTTCGATGTTATTACACATTGTGCCAGCTGAACAGAGTACAACGAAGTGTATGGCTGCATAGAAGTAATAGAGGAAACTAAAAGTAGTTAGTTGGAAGACACGGAAAGATTCAATTGATTTATTAGGAGGATGAGCACACGAAAATCAGGAAGTTTAATGAAGTTCCATTGGACCAGAAAATTAAGTTTATTTCTGAAGCACAATGTATATTGATCTCAAACAGCAAGCTCATATGTATCCGTATATGAGCAGTGCACAAAATGAGAAGCACAACAGGCAACCAGATTATTATCTACTTTCCTTTTGTCATCGACAGGCTTTGTGCCAAAGTCTTACGGAAAATAATGAAATACTAATCAGCTTATGAGTATTTTTGTCAGCAATCTGTAGGCTCGTTCTTAAGACTAGATATTATAGTATTGTGATCCTTCCTGTAAAGCTACCGGGAATTGCATGTTGACAAGCACAAAGTAATTTGAAGAAAGTTGTCTAATGAGTTTTTAAATTTCTCAAGTTTGAGACAAAATCAATAGCTCAGAAGAAAGTGAAAGAGGAAGTGAGACTGACAGTCGTCCTTGGAAAAAGTTTTTGAAATTGAATGCCAGATAATTTTTATTTTCAGACAATCGGTACCAAAAGAAAAAGGTGAATATCTTGCGGAGAAAAGTGATGGGTCCGGAGTTGCAGCTGAGTCGGTTGCGGGCCCAGTCAGGTCCTGGAGGGGTCCTTACGGAATACAATCCCAACTACGAATTCGGTGGAGAGACGTACACACTCACAGACCTCAAGGAAATCCCCAGAGAGAACCTTCGCCTAGTCAAGTTAGTTTCTGAGAATCCTTCAAATGTCACCAACGACATTTTTCACTTTCTCCGTTTTACAAGCCTCAAACTGAACATCACGCCTTGAATGGAAATAATGCGTAGTATTTTTGAAGTATCAAAAGTCTCAGAGGAACCTTTTCCTTCTTCTTCGCTTCAATCATGCTGTAATTAATTATATTACGAGACGAGAGAAATAAGCTTCGTTAGTTAAACCCTCGAGGAAACTGCAAATACCTTGTAAGCCTCTCCTTAAATCGATTTCCAGATTGGATACTGAAACTGGAATGGTGACTTTTTTTGACACATTACAAAATACCGTACTGGCTGGCACGAGTTTCTCGTATAATAATAACATACATATAACATACATTTTAATAACATATTGGCCGCAATTGTACGTTAAAAACGAGAACAAAACAAACAAAAGAACTTTTTTTAGAAAGAAGCAAACAAATGCTCCGCATGGATTGTAAAAGGATCTCTTGAAACTTGTCAATTAGGTAAATTCTGTTGATTCCTTTTGTCCCCGTGCTTAGAAGGTTTTTTTGTTTGTTAAAACAAGAAATATGAATCGCTCTGTAATAAGAAGATACGTTCTGGTTTCTGGTGTCTGCTCTTCAGGAGCGTGATATGTCGTACACACTATATATGGATGTGTGGGCTCTTTCCACCTTTGATCTTTCTCTTTTCTTAGGACTCTCGGAAGCCCTGGTACTTTTCCCTGAGTTATATAAAGTGAAATCTGATGCTACTGTTAGGGAAGAGAGTACATTGTGGCGGACAACAATAGGATTGTAAGGGGAAGGGGGCTGGATATACGGGAGTGTATACCTGAGAGTTGTGTACCCTTTATTCCTTATTCGAATCAATTACATACGAGCATCTTTCTGAAACTTTCAGTTGGGCGAAAGTTTTCCTATCAACTAAATCTTTTGATAGGCAGAAGGGAAAGTTTGGCCAACAACAACGATTCTCTGGACTTAATCTCCTCTACTCCTTGAAGATTCGTTCATGGTACAGTAGTCAGTAGACACGAAGAAGAAGCGGTGGTGGTGGTTGGTTGCATTAGCGTCAAGACGAGTATGCCCACACAACACACACTCGGTAGGCTAGAGAGATTAAGTTTTGTATCTCAATGAGTAGGGGTTCTCATGTCTTCCATTCCTTAAGGTAGAAAAGAGGATTAATTTATCAGAATATTTGGGTCCACTTGCTAGAGAGCAACCTTTGTATGTGCAGAGAGTCTACTATGAATACAAAATGCAATGGAGAATGAAGATGAATTGGCGTCTATTGTGGATCAAACGGGGAGTCGAGAAAATATCTTCCTTGTGTGAGGCAGAAGATGCGATTCAGTATTGATCCAGTATCCACAGAAGAGTAGGGAAGACGCAAAAGCTGGAAGGTATTATATACACAGAGTCAGATGGGCACGGGAATAACGTTTGGTTCCTTCAGGTACTGCTATAACGTAATGTTTGTGGATCTTGCGGAGAAAGCAAACTTGTGAAAAACAACATTTTTGCAGTAGAGTTTTTGGTTGTGGTGGGTTCATAAAAAGGAATTGAGCTGAGTCGTAAAAGAGAACAGAGCTGAGGTGGACTGCAGATGAATTTTAATACAGAACGGAAGAAAGAGCCGAACTCATCATTAAAATTATGGCACTCTGGTCTTTATGAGGAGTTGTAGAACAGGCTCATAAAACTATGGTGGTGTTGGTGGTGGTGGTAATGACTTCAACCGAGTCGCAAGACAAGCTCATAATCCACACGCACTCACTTGGCTTGATTAGCTTATCTACAGAAGATTATTAGTCGAGTAGACTGCTTCTGTACAAGTGAGTTGGATCAGTTGGGGATCGGGCTAGTCTTCGGTGTCTCAAGTGTCCATGCAGCTCGTGGGACCGCCTTATTCTCGGGACTCCCAGCCGTTTCTTTCAACTACGAAACATTCACATACGAGAAGGAAAAAGCAAGCTTTCCTGAGAGAGATAAGATTTTTCGAAAAGAAGTAAAAAATGATGGAGAATGAAGTGGAAGCATTCAACACTCAAGTGGTCGCATTTATCTCTCTTCCATTTTTCTTTCACCAAGATTCTCTGTCTGCTGTCATTGATTCATCTCGAATGTCGAACCCATCAGATGCATCCGCTACACGGTCATGTTAAACTTAGCAAGCAATATATCTCATACGTACATCATACGGCATCATGGACAGCAGAACAAGACGCACTCAAATACCATTTTTTCTTTTGAAATATCCTTTAGTTGTTCAAACTGCAGTTGTAATTGGGGAAATCTTTTCTGGGGTCTTCTCCAAATGAAAGAAGAAGCCTTCCTGTAGATTGTAGGCTAAGCGAGACAGACTTCTTGCAAGAGGTTTATTTCGTATCATTTCAGCTAATGTGATATATAAAGCACTTGACTTGTAAGATATTTTATGTTGCAGTGGTAGCTTTCACCATTTCACCAAAAGCCACTTCTGGTTGATAGATGCATTGGAATTGTAAAAGCCGTGTGTGTATAGTCTGATGGTTGCTTCATTTTGATAGCAATCCATTAGTCATGGGCATATATATATGCCATTCATTTGCTTTAAGAGGTCCCACACCTTCCATAAAGGAACTGCGCCTACACGTATCGCTGCCCGTAAAGTCGACGCTGATTTATTCCTTTATTATTCAATCGGCTTGAAGAGGAAGGTCATTATGACCATTTTGCTAATGGCTTCTTAAGACCATTACACAGAATGGGAATCTCGAATATCTGATTGTGACTGAGTGAGTCGAACAGTCAACTACACACACAAGTGCAGTTCACGGAGGCAGAATAACTCTGCAAATGTATTTCATTCCGAAAGAGATTCACTGAGGCGATGAAAGTTTAAAGTAAATATCCAATCTCTCTGCGTATCAAATGAGTTTATTTAGTTCACTAAAGGAGAAAGTTTTTAGTAATAGCTCCAAACTTTGAGTTTCTCAGCAGAGAAACGCTTGTTTAAGTGCAATCACCTTCGTATTCAAATTACCTGGTCTTCATCAAGCAGAGTTTGTCCTAATGTGTATAATTTCCCCACAACCATACGAGAGAATTCCGTGGAAATCATCTCATCTGGACGCAAAATCAAGAAAGTTTCCTCCTAGCTTTCACTTTCATGCTGTCAAGCAGCCAGTGACGGGAAAAATTGTAGTTTAGAGGTGCCAGAAGTGTATCGCATAACCTGCTTGTTTATTCCTACTACTACTACTTATCAAGCTTGACAGTGTCACATTGCTAATGTCTCTAGACTCTTGACTGTTGTTGCCTCCAGTCCAAAAATATTATGAAAACCTTTTACGTAGACTCGTGTAATAAGAAGTTCTACAGAATATTCCAGCTCTTTAAATTATCTATCTTGTATCTTGTCTTTTCGCGTAATAATCATCTTAAATGAGCAAGCACGGATAGTTCATAGAAACATTGAGATACTTGTATAATGTGGAAATGTTGTGGTGTAATATAAATGCAAAGTCTCGTGATATTCACCGTAGTTTAACTATCCTACATCTTGAGGCAAACGCTATATAAGGTTTCATAGTTTGAAACATTTGAAAGCGAAATAGAGAGAAGCTCTTATCTCGTCCATAGGGACGATACTTGAGAATTTCATTTGCGTATTTCACAAGAAGTAATAATTTGCTTGATTGAATTCAAGGGCTCTGGGGCAAGGAGCGTTTGGAGAAGTGTACCAAGGCTTTTATCGACACCGGGATGGAGACGCTGTGGAAATGCCCGTGGCAGTAAAGGTAAGAACGTTTTGGTTACGTCAAAAGTACTTTACACAGATTTTTTTTAAAAGACACGTCATTCATTTCTATTTGTACTTTGTACCAAACACGAGAACCACAAGCCGAAGAAATATATTCTTCAGAGCGTTTCTTTGTCATTATTCATTTGTTACCCAGAACTTTTTGAGATCAGACAATTTCATGTGTCAAGATTCGCGATAACAGGCTTTCACTTTTTAGTAAATGAAATCGTTCCCTTCATCTTCATAGATGAAATTTCCCCGTAAAGTCATTCTTTATCTGGGACCTTACTACGCACGTTTCGTTCTCTCGTCTCTTTTCCCATTCTATGTAATAAGAGATTCTAGGAATCTGATTGAAGTGTTCTGTGTGTGTGTAGGTGTGACATGACAGAGAACGATGAACGTGACACTTCATGCGGTCTCTCTTAATTACACCATTAGACTCTTTGTCCTACCTGTCTAGCCTAATTACGAATGATAATTTTGCACTCGGTTTACAGACGCTGCCGGAACTCTCTTCTAACCAAGCAGAGATGGACTTCCTCATGGAGGCTCTAATCATGAGCAAATTTAATCATCCTAACATTGTACACTTCATTGGAGTTTGTTTCGACAAGCACCCGAGGTTCATCATTCTTGAACTTTTGGCTGGTGGTGACCTCAAAACCTTCCTAAGAGAATCCCGTCCTAAACCGGTAAATGCTACGCGAACCAAACCTCACTCCGAATCTCATTACTTTTTGTGGCCTTTTATGTCCCTCCCTTTGCACATAAATCTTCATAAAGGGAAATAGAGTTACTGTATCCTTCACTTTTCTGCATCGTACAGCGTGTTCTCTAGCTATATGAGCAGTTGAAAAGTGCACCGTGCCCTGTGCCGCTTTTAAAGTACTTTTGCCTTAAAATAAGGCGAGAATAGCACGTTAATTCGGGGTTAAACAGATAGGAAAAGTAATGGAAATAGTGGTTCATTTTCGTTAGAGGAAATGGTAGATCGGCTGAAGAAAAAGCGAGTATCAAGTAAAAAGCGTATGAGTGAAACGCCCAGTAACCTGAATCCTTGCCAAAAGTCAGAGGTGTTCATCATACTTTATTATTTGTACCATCTTCCTTTTGATGATTGTGTACTTTGTTACCTTCGCGAAGAAGAAAGCAGCGAGACATTTTTATTGTTTGGAAATGGGCGAGAATCTTGCAGAAATGAGTGATATAAAGTTTCATGCACAAAAGACTTACTTGGTGTAATGCAGGATAAAGGAACACCTTTATCGATGAAAGACTTGCTGCTGTGCGCGATGGACGTGGCCAAAGGGTGCAAATATCTGGAGGACAATCATTTCATCCATAGGGATATAGCTGCTCGCAATTGTCTCCTTACGACAAAGGGACCTGGCAGGGTTGTCAAAATAGCCGACTTTGGAATGGCTCGGGATATCTACAGGTATGCAGTATTTAAGCACGGTGCATGAACACCGAGCTGATTGGATTCGCTTCGCCTCCGTGCATAGAAATGTAAAATGGATTACGTGGGTGGAAATGATGATATGTACAGAGACTAACAGGTGGATTTCTGGATTTTTGTTGTACACAGGGCTGACTACTACAAGAAGGGTGGAAAGGCGATGCTTCCTGTCAAGTGGATGCCTCCCGAGGCCTTCCTCGATGGAATCTTCACCTCTAAAACTGACGCCTGGTAAATCCTACTTTTTCTTTACCCTCCTGTCGTCACTTTTTCAGCTTCCCCTGTCACTTCCACTCGCTGAATGTGTCAGTCATGCACCTGTGTCAAAATGATACTCGCTGAAAAACACGATCTCTTCACTTGTTCTCATAACACGCCCATCAACTCTCAAGCATTTCGAGCATTTGCTCTAATTATCTTTTGTTCCAACTTCTCTCAACTGCGTGACTGCATTTGTAAAGCATTCGTGAGGCTTTTCATTTTGACACTCGCAAAAATCAAAGTTGAAAGTGCTCAAAGGCTAATTAGGCTGGATTAATATGCTGCTATGATTGAGATTTCAAGATTTGAACATTCACGTCATTTCAAACACATGAGAGAGCAACTATCTCACGTCAGAAGACCCTAACTCAAACTCGTTACTTGTCTTCTAATTGGGGATGCGTTGAAAATTATCTATGGAAGAATGAGAGACCAACTTTCACTACGAGATAGCACACGTGATATTCCTTGCATGTAAAAAACAATATAGTACCCGTTCTGCATGTGTTTCCCTTTTTCCCATTATGCTACAATTTATTTCTTCCTCTTCTATTCTTTTTTTTACTTTTACTCCGAGAGAGTATAAACGAAGTTTCAGAAAAGAAAGCCCGAGGAAATGTAAAATATGGGAAAAGAAAAGACTCTCAATTTCAGCTGTGCGTTGTCGTTTCAACAACTTGTAGCAATTAAGTGTTGACTGGATATTTATGCGAGGAAGGAGTAGAAAGATTGAGTGTTATCAGTCTGGAAGAGCTTATCCACATGGAGCAAAATGCTTTCACTCGCTCCATTTCTCCCAGCCAGACTGCTAGACTAAGCCTGTGTAAGGATTTTACTTAATCTCGGCGAGTACACTAATATCACCACACGTATACACAACCACAGTTGTGTTTGTGAAGGACTATCTAGCTCTGCGACAGAATTGCGCTACATGTTCTGTGAATAGAGATGCTAAATGACAAAGATCTCGGGTGTGTTTCTCTTGTGTCATGTTAGTCTCTGTGCATGTGTCGTCTAGCTTGAGACGGACTCGAACAGATTCAATTTAACTTTTGCGTGCTTTTATTTGTTCGAAGTTGTGCCAATGGAGAGAAGGTTTTGACAACACTCCACACTTTTAGACACACTAGACATACAATACATATGGAAGACATTTATAGTTGCGATCTCCATCGGTCAAGCCAAGACTTGTGTGAAATGTCTTGTTTGTTCTCCGATGACATATGGACATTAAAAATCTTTTTGTTTTCTAAAATTGCTAAAGGTCGTACGGTGTGCTGCTTTGGGAGATATTTTCGCTAGGCTATATGCCGTATCCGGGACGTGGAAATCAAGATGTAATGCAACTAGTAACAAACGGAGGGCGTTTAGAGCCTCCGTCAAATTGCCCCACGCCAGTATACGGAATCATGAGCCAGTGCTGGCATCCGATACCCGAGGAGCGACCTAATTTTGCCACAATCATGGAGAGGATCGGCTATTGCATCCAGGTAGGCAATGCAGACAGTAATAACAAAGATTCAAGGGAATAAAATGAGACAGCAAAGATGAGAATGAGCTGAGCTATTAAACAAATATTGCGAAGTTAATGTACCCAGAGGCATCACGGGAATTCGCTGTAAAGAACTTCGCTTTCTATTTCCGAAAGGGATATTATTGTTCCATTTTACACACACTATCAACTTATCTCATTGAACTCATTAGAATCCAGATACAGGGTGTTGTAATTTAATGCTGATCATTACACCACGCCGTATTTTGTTTCTCCTTTCAAATTAGTTTTCTCTAGTGAAACCATTTTATTTGAGTATAAGGAGGTTCGTATTGAATGAACTAGTAACCTTTTGACGAGATTTGTATTAAAACTATCATAATAATCTCACGACGGGACTTAGATTACGCCTGATTCAAGGAAAATTCCATCTTAAACTATAAGATACCTGCAAATACGTAGGATGAGCTGTTCACGTTTTATCAGAAATGATAAGAAAATACTGAAAATGAAAACGATAAGCATTTTGGCTAATATACTTTACAGGATCCGGAAGTAGTGAACGCTCCGCTTCCAATATTCCAACGACCGCCATCTTCAGAGAGGGATGTTACTTTAATGCGTCCCCCGAATTCGGATGATTCGTCCTGCCTTCGGATTATCCACGGGCATCACCATCGAGGCAGAAATCCCTCGTGAGTTCACATTTATCAAGTTAATTGCCCTCACTTACTTACCGGAAAAATTGAACAAAGTTTTGCTAACATGACAAAATGACTTTTAAAATGCCATTTTTCATGAAAAGAATGAGATTTGAAATCTCAGGAAGTCCATTCCAATCTCATCTCTTTCCTTTGTATTTGTGTCATAAACTTATTTGAAGAGTTCCTTCCTTCCTTCCGCAACAAACATCCCTTCTAGTTTATGAACATATCATAAAATTTTATGACATTCGTAAATTCCTCTGAGAGCATACTGGTGCTCTACTAGGAAAATTGTGGGTCCTTAGATAATTCTTCAAACACTTGAAAAAGTACCTCATTCCGACCTTAATGCAGTCTTCCAACATTTCTCTCAAAAAGCCTGTTGGCTGCCTCGACCCATTAAATAAATGTTTAGTTAATGGGCCAGTCCCTGAGTACATGGTGGCTCATAAGATTTGATGCTTTTTCAATAATTAATTTGCAGTAAAAATTAGGATTCTTCTGGGTGTATAAAATTGTGAGAATTTTGTGTGCTTATTTTTCACAGACCATTAAGCCATAACGAGCCACTTTCTCCAAACTGCTCCACGGGAGACTATCTCGTTCCTCTAACACCTCTGTCAAATCCAACGACTCCTCCTCCCCCTCCGGAAGCCAGAGGGGTGACAGCTTCCTCTAGACCCGGTGGAACTGGTGGGACAGGATGTGAAATCATGCCAGAATCTGAATCTACAGAGACTATTCTGGACGAAGACGAGGAGGAGGAAGAAGAAGCAGACAGCAGTACAGTTCAAAAGTCCACTGGGAAAGGTGGGAGTCAGCGACAGAACGGAATTGACAGTGGCATTACTTTGAAACCCAATGCACTTAAGGAAGAAAGTAATGGGAGTGGTTCCCGTCACCCAGCTCCATATGTTAACGTTGGATCGAAAAAACGGGAGGGAAATGTGTCAGACGAAGAAATTCGATGCTAATAATTCAGTACTTGTCTATAATTTGTATAAGAGAGGCAGCTATAATATACGTTTATATTGGAGAGAGTAGGTAGGAGAAAAGAGTGTGATATTTTTTGATATTCTGAAACGAAGGTGAGCTAAGAAAGGGTGCATGCAATGATGCAATGTATAATTCCTAGGGAAGCTTTAAGAAACAAGTGTGACTCGAGGATACTTTAATGCGAGGACCAAACTGTTCATAAATAAGTTATAAATAACACAAGAGTACTACTGACAATGAGTGAAAGTACAGGCCGAAATTAGACTACATGTAATTATACTGTAGGCAAAGTCAAGTAGACCAAAACCGAAAAACAATTTGTACAAAATTGAAGTAATTTTGATGTAATGCAAGATCTTTTAAGGAAGCTTTTGTATAATGAAAGTGTGCATGATATGTATCACGTATATTATTACTCTTATGAAGTATACTTATGTAAACTACTTGTAAGACTATTGTTACTTAATGTAAGGAAATGTCAAGATTATGCGACGGGATTATTATATGGTAGTTGGCTTCGTAATACCAGTTCTATCGTTCATTGTGTCCAATTATTATTATAAACTGATTGCGAGATCGAACGGAGAGTATTGTACATTGAAAGTGTTGCTTTCACCATGGTCAATCAACGAGTATTGTGTATTCTGTGTAGTAAATCTAAACGGTTATATAACATTTGTTAGACTATAAAAGTAATGTTATCCAATCTGTTGGTTATGTAATTGAAGTAAGCCTCAAGTATATACGTACTATGAAACCGAAAAAGAAGTATATATATATATATATATTATATATAATATATATATGTATGAATATGAGGATCATCAGCAGAGTGTATGTGATAAAAATATAAAGTTACACAATGAATTGAAGTAATCGAAGAAATTGTATAAACTCTTCCGTGCTCGCGTGGCCAGTGTTCCGACTTACGAAACGGTGTAACATGTTCAAAAATGAAAAGGTATATAAATATGATGATTGTCATGATACTCACCATAGATAATAAGAGGACATTGTCGGTAGTTTGTCTAGCCAGAATATTGTATGAAATCAGAAGATTCCGTTGATGTTATCATAATAAACACAGAATATATGTAAGCAGGTCAATCTAAAGACCATAGGGGCACGGGGCATTTGTTTTCAGCAGGTTATCCAGTTTGCGATTGCTTTACGAACGATAGAAGTTTCCATATCTAATCTTACTTCAGTAAGTGTGTATGTGAAGTTAATTAATCTGAAATGTCGTCAATTCATCATCATGATACTCAAGAAAACTTATTGCTTCTCAATCTGTTAACATCACCTTTCTCCAATTTATCTATTTCGCAGTCTTAGTTTGGCTTCTTGAATCTGTAGAAAAGAGAAAGTGCAAATTACAACTGAAATCTGAAGAAAGTTTACTTTCTCTGTCTTCTGAGTCTCGTAAGCTACCGAAATGAGATCTATGAATGAGGGGCAAATGTCTCAGTCCGAATCCGGCGAACGACTACAGAGAGGGCAGGAGTTGTGATTCCTCGGGTTTTTGATTTGGAGAAAGTTTGCTCCTTGCTGAGGAATCCGCATTTAAGAATGTCTCAAGTTTTCGCCAACGAAACTTGTTCCAACTGATTCAGCCCATTTCTGTTTGTGCTTGAGAAGCAAGTACTCACTCTCTCTCTCGATCTCTCTTCGTTGGCAATTCATGTCTCATTATCATCATTCTATTTTATTTCCACTCCGTTTAATGCTGTCAGGTGACTGAATCTTGTGATTCTGTAGTCGACCTGTTTACTTCCTGGGACATGAATGAAGTGGAGGAAGAAATTCCTTGTCCTCACGAATACACATATCTTACAATTAGTGACTCTTTAGGCCTAAGCAAGCAATCTGAATACATACAATAATAAAAACAGAAACAGAGAGGAATGAACACAAATATGCACACTAGATTGACGAAACATGACGCTATAAACCTGCAAGTGCATTTTTCTATACTAGAATCCGGATATGCATTGCTGCAACCTTAAGGTTTCAAAATAGTCGAGTTGTCGAAATTAATACAGTTCGTGCATTTAGCTGCATCAATAAATATTGATGATATAAAGGCAGTGCCTATCCGGTGGCTTGGCTTATTGTTGTTAGTTTAGTTTAAACAAGCGTTGAAAATCAGTGTGGTGAGTGTTATATACACTTTCCTTAAAGCAGGTCTTCCGAATTTGTAGAGAAGCTTGATTAACAGATTTGGAGAGGAGCTGACGTTAAACAATAAAGCAAAGCGTACACGAGCTCATTCAATGAAAATGCAAGCTGACAGTGAATATTGCGATGCATCGTGAGATTCATGAGGAAAGTCTTTATAGGAGAGAACAGTAAAATTGGTAACTCGATACATACGGGCGATACTCTAGAGGATTCACTGTCAGGGCCACAAACACTAGCGATAAGACAAGGTTGGGATTTAATAACGACTTGACATTGAATCGGAGTAGTAAAATATCCTCCGTTTATAGTTCTCTACTCAAGCATGCCCATGAACTTTACGCGAATAAACATAATAGTACACAAAATACGAGTCCACATCCACCCACCCACACAGCTAGGAAACAAAAGTGACGAGAAGGTAGACACACCGAACAACATGGAGAAAGCATACATAGGCCCAAAAAGGAAGGTCAGTTGAGTCAGTTTGTAGGATTCATGAATGAGAGTGACCTCGACTTTTACCCGGGTGTGCCTTCATTTGCTTTATTTCAGGGTCAAATTGTACGACATGCGGAGATGAGGTATAGTCGTGAAACAGTTTTCGGTTGCCTCCATCATTCATAATATTTCGTGCTTCTGTTTTCTTCGCTTACTCTCAAGCATTCCATGCTGCATGTCTTGGTGTAATTATACTTCTAGGCATCAGCAACTGGAGAAAGCAGCTTTCTTCAAACCTCCACGAATGAATTAAATCAAATGGTAGACGTTGTGGGAGTATCTAAATTCAGTGCGAGTGGGAAGAACACAAGCATCCGTTGATCAAAATCGGACTTCTTCCTTTCAATTCGTCTCCCTATTTGATGGGTTGAAAGATCGAGTCAAAGTCAAAATTATGATAAATAAGAGACTGCGAGCAGATCAGTCTGTATAATCATCATATGAAGGGAAGGGAATGAACATTGCATAATTAAAGGCTTGCTCGAGCCGCGCGGAACTCATAGGCGTGGTATATATGATCTAATGCTAATTGTAATTGTACTTATTATTAAGATTGCATTCATAAATTTAGAAAGAAGCAAAAAAAGTCACACATGCTGTAGAGTAGGCGGAAGAAAGTCCGCAATTAAAGTGGCTACTACCTGAAATGACTTACTGAGAATTGGGTCACTACGACCTTCGTTTTTAAGCCTAGATATATTCAACTAATGCCGTGTCTTTTGGCTATGAAAGAAAGGTGTGTGCTTTGTAAGACGATATATATATACTTACAGAGAAAAAAGAAAATGAAGCTATATATAGTGAATGAATGTATCCCTCTTAAGAAGGAAGTAACAAAGAAGTCCAATCACTCATTCATTGATTTCCTCGAGAGAAAATTCTCTTTCTAAACTATTGGTATGCAGTGCGGAGAGAATGATTTGGACTAACCAAGCCACAATACTTTCAACTTTCTCACTTGTTCGTCCCACTCTCGTCGTATATAGTTCCAAAGAAAGTCTTTAACAGAAAGAAAAGTGTGTGGGATTCCGTAAGTGAAGACGATTCTCGAGCATATATTTATATAGAGAGAGGGAAGAATTGGGGAAGAGCTCTTTTTCTGCCTTGTTGAGCACAGTTTCAATAACGAGCACTATTTCTGTGTCTATGCCTCTGCATTTTTTCATTCATGAATCTCGAATGAAGCTCATCTCTATGTACGGTGCTCTCTGATATGAAAATAGACTTGTGTTCAACTGCTTATATATTGAGTTAAACACATTTTACCAGCAACTAAACCAATTGTTTCGAGGAGTGTCAAGAGTCGGTAGTAATTGAATGATCCGTGACTTGGCATTCTCACGCCCACGCACAGACTGCTACGCTACTGCCAACTCCTCAGAATCTGAACTCAGCTTCAAGTGCAGCGACGAAAACCAAAAACTCCTATCCGGCCTATATCTCCGTTCCTTCCTATCGAACTTTATTAGATTATTACTTTGAAAACTTACCAACCTACACTTTCGTCTGCCTAGCTACATATTTCTCGCAGAGAAATGCAATTATGTACCTGCTTTACTTTCCTGATTCTCCCGACTACAAATCTGATTTCTTAGGAAATCGGAGTGTTTGATTTGCTTATCTATTATGCAATTAGTTCTCTTTCATCCAGCCTGTTGTTGACACGGACAAGATTCCAATACAACATACACTAAAAGGACAAAGATTGAAAATACACATTTTTCTTAAATAAATATGGTGAATGGCGAAGTACAAACAGTTGCGTGGAAGGAAGTTGTCAACCTTCTTTGCTGAAACTTTTTTGTTCATGAGAATTTTTCATAGTGTATACTTGCGTTTTTTTGGCATTTGGAATCACAGCTTCATTTCCACTCCAGTTTCAGTTTAAGTCTTTGTTGTTACTAAATCATTTCGATTTCAACCTCACATATAAGTGTAATGCGGCAAGCGGAAGATATGTGTACAGGATGCATTATTGTGGAACGGAGGAGAGTAAGTCTGGTCAATCGACACACGTAGTGTACCAATGACATTATTATCATCCTGGGCAGCTGAAGAGTCTTCGTTTCCGGCTACTACTGGAGAAGAGGAAGCCATCAATCACCCAGACCTATGTGGTTTATATGTATTGTTTCAAAGAAGATAATTCACTCCAATATCCTCATTCATAAAACACCCAGCATGACATAAAAAAATGACTCGGTAAGTGTCCAAGGCTGAACCGCTTTGTATATAGATGAACTATCAAAAGACAAGCGGTAGATTGATAGCAGATTGCATACATGCAACAGCAACACCCTATGTTACGTTGTTAAATGCTGCGGATGAATGCATACTAAGTTGGTGTATAAACATTAGGACGTGACCTCGTTTTGCACTCTCCCATTCACAAAATATACCAAACTATTTTTAGCTCTAGGAAGAGCATGCAGGGATGAGGAGACTGCGAGAGTCCTATATAGATTTGGAGATTTTGTTATCCTGACCTCCGCAGTCAGAATCAAATGAAGTTCCATGTTATGCAATAATATGGTCCATATATAGATTATATTCTGGAGTCGAGTTCACTAGCTGCTTCAACGGAAGTCTATTTTGTCGACCCTGAGAAACATATTCGGATACAAGCGCAGCCAGCAGCCTTAGAACAACCAAGCACCACACCCACCTGTGAATTAGTTTTGTGAATGAGAAATAGGTCACACATACTATAGTATATAGCAGCTTTAGCTTGGAAGTATGTACTTGACGAGTTTAAGCTTATATACATTGTAATTCTTGTACAAGTCATATATAAAAGTAATGGAGCTACACATACAACACAGATTGCACGTAAATACAATACATATATTGTAAGGCAGTACATATTCCGCCGAGCCGAGAAATAGGAAGAAAGAATCCCACGATTAAGCAGGAGAGTTCGGTGGGTTGGAAGGGTCCCAATATTACACACAGGGAAAGCTCACGCAATTTATGAATGAGATTGAGAACAAGAAGTGCGTCAGAAGGTGCGTGTGCGTGCGTTTCTCTGCCACTTTCCTTGAATGAGAACAAACTGGTGAATGAAAATTCCCTTTACTGTTAAGGATTCGCAAGGAGATCGATGGGAACTCCACGTGCCTTGACCTCCTTTGAAATAAAAATATATATCGTCACACGCATTTCGATCTTCTGCTTACGCACTTTCCTACAGTTTATGGATTTTCAACCAAAATGACGAAGGTTAAACAAGCAGGAGAGCTCCTGCTATTTCCATTGCTAGTGCAATGCTCAAGTGTGAGGTGTCGATTCTATTCCGATGCAATCACTCAATCCAATCTAACGAACTAGAGCTTTTTACTCACCGATAGCCAACAGAAGTAATAAGTCTGCATGCAGGTTCTTACTTAATTCGATCATCTCTACAGAATACTAACAATAAGTCAATCATAGCAAGAAAAACACAACAAAACAAGCGAATTCCAGTCGGTCGGGCTGATTCTTTAATTTCTATTGAAAAAACGTACTTGCTGGACAATAGGCAATCTCAAATGTAAGGCAAGTTGGAATCGGATGCAAACGAGAAGTAAATCATCTTGAAACAAAGTAAAAACATCTTGATTTCATTTGGCCTTCAATACTATAAATTCTTTGCTTACAATTAGTTATTATTCTGGATCTGGACATTGTAAGGATAAACATTATCCTACAAAAAACCTTACTGTGTATACTACGAATGAACAAAGATTTTGGTTGTCTTTGCAAGGTTAGAGGAACCAGATAAGTCACAGGGATGAATTCTACATAATATTCTCATATTTGCGCTCATATTTAAGGTTCGTTGTAAGCTGTTCAATTACATGATTTCACCTGCACTTCAACAGACTTGAAGGACGTCGTCCCGTTCGTTCTCTTTCAAGACCTAAAAAATCTCTCCGATATGTCCGTCTTAACTTCTGGTTTAAAAAAAGTTTAGGCATAGGCAGGACAGATAGTGAACTTTTTGGCATTAACAGGCATTGGATTAGTGCATAACCGGTTAAGGATGATATTTTTATTTCTGATGGTGCTTTAAACCTCCTACACACAGTGTAAGTACAGCCACACCTACTTTTTCAAGTACAACTATTACCAGTACACACATAAACACCTTGAAGATAAAAAGCAAATCCGGCTGCAAAATATACAAGGAGTATATACATGCGAGAGTACACGAAGAGGCAGGACAAGAGCATCTTTTACACTATCATATCGTCTTTATAAGTCTTGTGACCCGTTTGCTGCATAATGTAACCACCCTTAACTCTCTATGTAGAGTTTAATGATGTTTAAATCTGATTCCTGTTTTATTACTTAACCTTATTTCTTGCGCAACAGGATTACGAATGCATAAACTATGAACACTCAACTCGTTTATGAATGAAAAGCAACAAGGATACATGTTGAATGACGCTCCAAGTGAATGAGTGAAAGATGATCACTTGTGGCGATCTTACAGTTCGCATTTGTATTCAGCTTAATTAATTATTTCCTTGGAACATACATACACATACACTATATAAAAAATCTAAGGAGGGAGAGGCGCTATATAATGCAATATAACTAAAGAATACATATAAGAACCCTAAAATACAAAAGTATTCTCTTTACGTACAGTTGTACAGATCGAGACGCTTTTTTACTACCTTTTTATCCATAATACTCTTGTGTCAATTATTATTAGCGTCTTCATGGAATAATCTATATGAATAAACAGAACGCAGACCTGCAATCGTCGTAATTGAATATTGATTTATGATTTCATAAATGATAACAGAACCTTGAGCGGAATTGGTTTGTTGTGTGATGGATTAGTTTGATAATTCAGCTAATTTACAGGATCTTCAATTTAATAATTCAATTAATAATTTAAACGACATTACTTGAGCTTCAAATACAATCAATTTATAGTAGCACATAAAGTAGGTTTACATTTTTACATAAGTTCATATTCAATTTTCGAAGTCAAATATATATAAGTGATTACTCTTTGTCTTTGTTCTACAGAATAATGGGACATTATAAAATCACAATAAAAATACTAAGGCAGGAACTGTTGCAGTAACCACTCAATAGCAATCGAGTTAATCATGCACATTTTTATTTAGAACACGCTGTAGATATTCGCATATCAAAAAACGAATCTTGGACTTGTGTCAGGCAGGATAAAAACTATAAAAAGCATTCATAACAAGTATAACAGGGTGCCCATACTATAGGGATACTACTACTACAATCGTGTTGTAGGCACAGATATCAGATGTCTAAACGCACAGCCAGAAAAAATGCAATCGGGCAATTAGAACCCCTTCTCACAAATAAAGTTCATTCATTCATAAAGAAATGAATTATACAACTACACTGCCTTATTGTGCCTCTACACAAACAAAACACAAAGAACCTTTAAACCGTTTTTGTACAAAGGTATATCAGCATAAATATACATTCAATCATAAGCATTCATGATTTCATTCGTATTCGTACATATATATATATATAAATACACCTGCTTCGCCGTCCTGTGTTTTAGCTTGATGTGCAATAATGTGCATGCAATGATCACACTCTCCTTAAAAAATCTTTTAATAATAATAACACCCTGTCTATTGTTGTTATGTTGTACTTGCATGGAGGATCATCCAAGTTCCAAAATTAAACAAAGATTTACAAAGAATAGTCATCATGGGTCTCGCAGCATCAGTCTGATGATGATGGTGATGATGATGAATACATGCAAAGGCCCTGGTGTTTCAGTTGTGTTAAAGTGAATTCATAATGGACGAGTGGCTTTTTAGTGCTTTTGTGACTGTGACAGTCAGTGTGGTGGATTTTTATGAACGGAATAGACCTCCTCGTGGAATTCATTGATGATGTTGGTTCTTGAGTCGAACTCCTCCGCCATTCACTTACCCATGTCCCCGTGCCCCCC